>Ga0208789_1000063_pt1 | contig 174256 bp, 101 predicted proteins | sample Methanotroph_Enr_FD_187368 | JGI IMG/M metagenome (GOLD analysis project Ga0208789, IMG submission 187368) | Enriched soil microbial communities from Old Woman Creek wetland in Ohio, USA - Methanotroph_Enrichment_5 (SPAdes) (version 2) | ecosystem: Environmental > Terrestrial > Soil > Wetlands...
GTAAGTTGTACCTGTTCCCACGCTGGTTCCGTTCAATTTCCAGTCGTAAGCCGGTGTGGCTCCACCATTAACCGGGGAAGCGGTAAAGGCAACGCTGGTGCCTGCACAGATGGCGCCTGCTGGTACTGCTGCAATGCTAACGCTGACCGGTAAGTTCGGATTCACGGTCATGTTGATGGCATTGGAAGTGGCCGGGCTGCCTGTTGCACAGGTTGCGTTTGAAGTCAGTACACAAGTTACAATATCGCTTGTTGCTAAGGTGGTGCTGGTATAAGTCGTTCCTGTTCCTACGTTGGTGCCATTGACTTTCCACTGATAAGCGGGTGTTCCACCGTTAACAGGGGTAGGCGTAAAGGTGACACTCGTTCCCGGGCAAACAGCGCCTGCGGGTACTGCTGCAATGCTTACACTGACAGGTAAATTCGGATTCACCGTCATGGTAATGGCATTGGAAGTTGCAGGATTGCCTGTGGGGCAGGCTGCATTGGAGGTCAGGCTGCAGGTAACAATCTGACCGGTGGTAAGCGCAGAACTAGTATAAGTAGTGCTATTGCCTCCGACAGGTGATCCTGAAATATACCATTGGTATACTGGTGCAACTCCTCCGTTGGTCGGAGTGGCAGTAAAAGTAACACTGGTGCCAGCACAAATTGCACCGGCAGGTGCCGCTGCAATACTTACACTAACAGGTAAATTCGGGTTCACCGACATGGTAACAGTATTGGATGTTGCCGGACTGCCTGTTGCACAGGTGGCGTTAGAGGTGAGGATACAGGTCACAAGATCATTATGGGCAAGTGTAGTGCTGGTAAGTGTAGCTCCGGTTCCGGCATTGATCCCATTTACTTTCCATTGGTAGGCAGGTGTTGCCCCTCCGTTGGTTGGACTAGCCGTAAGAGTTACACTGGTGCCTGCACAAATAGCACCTGCCGGAACTGCTGCAATGCTAACGCTGACCGGTAAGTTCGGATTCACGGTCATGTTGATGGCATTGGAAGTGGCCGGACTGCCTGTAGCACAGGTGGCATTGGAGGTCAGAATACAGGTAACAATATCACTTGTTGATAAAGTGGTGCTGGTAAAAGTAGTACCGGTTCCTGCGTTGGTGCCATTTACTTTCCACTGATAAGCCGGTGTTCCACCGTTAACAGGGGTAGGCGTAAAGGTAACACTGGTACCCGGGCAAATAGCGCCTGCGGGTACTGCAGCAATACTTACACTGACAGGTAAATTCGGATTCACTGTCATAGTAATGGCATTGGATGTTGCAGGGTTGCCCGTCGGGCAGGTAGCGTTGGAGGTCAGGCTGCAGGTAACAATCTGACCGGTGGTAAGCGCAGAACTAGTATAAGTGGTGCTATTACCTCCGACAGGTGATCCTGAAACATACCATTGGTATACTGGTGCAGCTCCTCCGTTGGTCGGAGTGGCAGTAAAGGTAACACTGGTGCCAGCACAAATTGCACCGGCAGGTGCTGCTGCAATACTTACACTAACCGGTAAATTCGGGTTCACCGACATGGTTATGGTATTGGAAGTGGCCGGGCTGCCTGTTGCACAGCTCTCGCTTGAGGACATTACACATGTTACCAGGTTTCCGGTAGTTAAAGTAGTACTGGTATAAGAAACCCCGGTTCCGACATTGGTTCCGTTGATTTTCCACTGATAGGTGGGGGTAGAGCCGCCGTTGGTCGGTGTTGCAGTAAAGGTTACACTGGTACCTGAGCAGATAGCTCCGGCAGGAACTGCAGCAATGCTTACACTGGCCGGTAACGAAGAGTTAACGGTCATATTGATGGCATTCGAGGTGGCAGGACTGCCTGTTGCGCAGGAAGCGTTAGAAGTCAGGCTGCAGGTAACAATCTGGCCGGTGGTAAGGGTAGTACTTGTATAAGTAGTGCTGTTGCCTCCGACAGGTGAGCCAGCGACGTACCATTGGTACACCGGCGCTCCTCCGCCATTGACAGGGGTTGCGGTAAAAGTCACACTGGTACCGGTACAGATGGCACCGGCTGGTACTGCTGCAATGCTTACGCTGACAGGCAAATTCGGATTCACCGTCATAGAAATAGCATTGGAGGTTGCCGGATTGCCGGTAGGACAGGTAGCGTTGGAGGTCAGAACGCAGGTTACCAATTGACCGTTGGTAAGGGCAGAACTGGTATAAGTTGTACCTGTTCCAACGTTGGCTCCATCAACTTTCCACTGATAGGCTGGTATGGCTCCACCATTGGTTGGTGTTGCCGTGAAGGTAACACTGGTGCCAGCACATATTGCACCGGCAGGTGCTGCAGCAATACTAACACTGACCGGCAAATTCGGATTAACGGCCATGTTAATGGTATTCGAAGTAGCCGGACTGCCCGTTGCACAGGTAGCGTTGGAGGTCAATACACAAGTTACTGCATCAAGATTAGCCAGGGTAGTACTGGTATAGGTTGTTCCTGTTCCTACGTTGCCACCATTGACTTTCCACTGATAAGTCGGTGCGGCTCCGCCATTGGTAGGCGTTACTGTGAATGTTACACTGGTGCCCGCGCAAATAGCGCCGGAAGGAACTGCTGCAATATTAGCACTGACCGGTAAATTTGGATTAACGGTCATGTTAATGGTATTCGAAGTAGCAGGGTTACCCGTCGGGCAGGAAGCATTGGAGGTCAAAACACAGGTCACTGCATCAAGATTCGCCAGGGTAGTACTGGTATAGGTAGTACCTGTTCCCACATTGCTGCCGTTGACTTTCCACTGATAAGCCGGTGCGGCTCCGCCGTTGGTTGGCGTTGCCGTGAAGGTAACGCTGGTGCCGGTGCAAATAGCGCCGGAAGGCACTGCGGCAATACTGACGCTTACTGGATTTACGGCCTGAACATCCATGGTGATGGTGTTCGAAGTTGCCGGACTGCCCGTAACGCAAGTTGCATTAGAGGTCAGTACACAGGTTACCAGCTGACCCGTTGTAAGCGTAGAACTTGTATAAGTAGTGCCTGTGCCAACATTGGTTCCATTGACTTTCCACTGGTATGCCGGTGCGGCTCCACCATTGGTGGGGGTAGCAGTAAAAGTTACACTCGTACCTGAACAGATTGTTCCTGCAGGAACTGCAGCAATGCTTACGCTGGCAGGTAAAGCAGGATTCACTGTCATATTGATTGCATTGGAAGTTGCAGGGCTGCCGGTGGGGCAGGTAGCGTTGGAGGTAAGAATACAAGTTACAATCTGACCATTGGTCAATGCAGAACTTGTATAGGTAGTGCCGGTTCCCACATTGCCACCGTTAACTTTCCACTGGTATGCTGGTGTGGCACCGCCATTGGTCGGCGTTGCTGTAAAGGTAACGCTGGTTCCGGGACAGATAGCACCGGCAGGGACTGCTGCAATGCTTACGCTAACCGGTAATAATGGATTCACTGTTACTGCTACAGTATTTGATGCGGTACATCCGGAAGCAGTACCCGTAACAGTATACGTTGTTGTTGCTGCCGGCGTAACAGAAACTGTTGTGCCGCTTAAACTGCCAGGCATCCATGTATAGGTTGTTGCTCCTGATCCGGTTAAGGACGAAGATGTTCCACTACAAACGGTTGCCGGAGTCGCAGTTGCAGAAACTGCCGGGATTGCATTCACCGTCATGGTGATGGTATTTGAAGTTGCCGGACTGCCCGTTGCGCAAGTGGCATTGGAAGTCAGAACACATGTAACAGTATTTCCTGTAGCTAAGGTGGTGGTGGTATAAGTCAGACCTATGCCAACATTAACACCATTCACTTTCCATTGGTATGCAGGTGCCGCACCACCATTGGTCGGTGTTGCGGTAAATGTGACGCTCGTGCCTGCACAAATTGCGCCTGCAGGGACTGCGGCAATGCTTACGCTTACCGGCGCATTGGCGTTAAGCGCTGTAATAACGGCCGTGGTGCTGGCCGTACAGGCTTTATTGTCGGTAATTGTGACCGTATAGGATCCGGGAGTTAATGCGGAATAAGTCGCTGTTCCATCACCGGTGAACCCATTGGGGGCCCAGTCATAATTAACATAAGGTGCTGTTCCACCGCTTCCGGTCACTGTAGCTGAACCATTGGTGCTGGATAAACAGGTAGCATTGGTTTGAGCTGTAATGGCGGCAGCAAGAATAGCAGGCTGTGAGATAACAATCGAAGCTGTTGCTGTACCTGCCGTAGCATCTGTTACCGTAACGGTGTAAGTGCCGGCGGTCAAAGCAGAATAGGTAACTGTTCCATCACCCGTGAAGCCGTTGGGTGACCAGTCATAAGTATAAGGGCCAGTACCGCTGGCGGCAGTTACTGTAGCGCTACCGGTATTTCCACCGAAACAGGAAACGTTGGTAGATGCTGTAATGCTTGCAGTGACGGCAGAAGAAGCTGAAATAACAGTAGATTGGCTTGCTGTACAACCATTGGCATCAGTAACCGTAACGGTATAGGTCCCTGAGCAAAGGGTAGTGGCAACCTGAGTGGTTTGCTGGATGTGGGAATTAAAGGAAATATTCCAACTACTGAGGGTTCCGGAATTCCCTTGATTCGCATCATCCTCAATTCTGAGTGTCCAGTTTCCATTTGGATTTTGCCCGGTATGATAAGATGTTAGGGCTCCAACGGGTCTGAAAGTTCCGGTAAAGGGCTCTGTAGCTGCAGTAATGGATGTTGCTGCAGATTGCTTAAAGCACGTGCTCGCGTAACCGGTAGTTGCTGCGGTAGATCCAAGATCTTGCGCCAGAATAATAGTAGTTCCCGTCGGTGAAATGAGCGTAATGTCCATATCCGGATTCCTGTTGCCAGTAGCGCTGATACATACCTGATTGACGCTCCAGATTGTACCATCCAGATTTCCAATTCCTGTGACAGCTGCCGTGAAATTCGAAATGGCGTTGTTGGTAGTAACGCCTGTAGTACCTGCAAAGGTGCTGGTACCATCAGAGAATGCATTCCAATTATAAGTAAAGGGTGACGACCCTGTGGCATTAGCGGTTGATGTGCCATTGCAGGCAGCCGCCGGGTTCTCGTTTACATTGGTAAAGGAGATGGCAGGAACAGCTACAACAATGTAGCCGGCCTTGGTTTCTCCATCGCTGCCGTTGGCGTTGGTAACCGTTAATGTAACTGCATAAGTGCCGGCAGCTGTATATGTCACTGTCGGGTGCTCAAGGGTACTGGTGGCGGGAGTTCCTCCTGTAAAGGTCCAGCTCCACGAAGTGGGGTTGTTGGTAGAAATATCTGTAAAGGTGGTTGAACCGCCCGGACAGAATTGGGTTTTGCTTGCATAGAAATTAGATACAGGCGGGCATACAATTCCGATCGTTTTAATATAGGATTCGGGTCCTGCGCCGCACGCATTGTTGGCATGAACACTCATGCTGCCGAAGTCTCCCGGACAAGCATAGTTCACTGTAATGTTGCTGGTAGTAGCTCCGCCGGAAATGGTGGCAAATGAAGGTGTTGTCCAGGTATAGCTGGTGGCGCCTCCTACGGGGGTCACAGAATAAGCTACACCGTTTTGTCCATTGCTTACTGTCTGGAGTCCGGTAATGGTTCCTGGAGAAACAGGTACAGGGGTTACTGTAACTGCTTTATTGGCAGAAATGGTTCCTAACCCGCAGAGGTTTTCGCCCTGCACGGTAATGTTGCCTGCTGCCTGATTCTGTGCAAAATCAACAGTAATAGTCCTGGTGTAATTGCCCGAAACAATAGTAGCTCCTGTGGGTACAGTCCAGTTATAAATGGTAGCACTTGTTATAGCGGGTACGGTATAAACCACGCCGGTTGCGCCCTGACAGACTGTTGCTGATCCGGTGATGGTTCCGGGGGCACCTGGCAAGGAGTCGCAAAGTTGACCGGTAATTAAAATGTCATCGATCTTTGATGTGGCAGTGGCAGCCACAGCACCGCCGCTGGCTGAAATGTCGGACACTTTGTACCAGACCACCTCGACGGAGGCGGCATTTTCACAATCAGCGGGCATCTCGACGTTATTTACCACACCCTGGGTCCAGTCGGCTGCAATGGTCATTTGAGGAACCGCTGTGAGGTACTGGTAGTCTCCACCATTTACTGCGTAATAGATTTCGAAATCCCTGGGGGAGGTGGTTCCACCGGCGGACTGCTTTGAAGATAGTTTAATATTGGTATAACCCAAAGTGGTGAATGTGGCCGACCAGGCTGCAGTAGCTGCAGCGTTGGCGTCGTCCCACTTGGTAGTAGCGGCACAGCTTGTAGATGCACCAGCCGTGTTATAAGTGGTTGCCGTTGGAGCGCCCCAGTTGGTAAGGGTTTTTGTTAAATTGGCAGTGATTCCTCCGTCTGCTGTAGCGTTATCAGTAGCATTCGGGAAGTTCCAATAAACAATATTTGAAACAGGGGCTACATGAATGTAGCTGTCTTTCAGTTCGGTATCGGTGCCATTGGCGTTAGTAGCTGCAAGGGTTGAATTGTATAAACCTTCGGTATTATATTGAACAGCGGGAGGATTTTTCACAGTAGAGGTTGCGGGGTTTCCGCCGGGAAGGGTCCATGACCATGAGGTGGGAGCAGGACCGCCAGTGGATTGATCAGTATAGCTGATCGTGGTACCGGGGGTGATGGCAGTCTGGCTGGCAAAGAAGTCCGTTACGGGTACTTCGTTGGTTGGCTGGTCAAGACAAAACTCGGGCAAAATATATAAGGAACAATTTACGCCATATTTGGATTCATAGGTAACCCAGCTGGTTCCGTTGTAAACCCATGCTGTACCTGTTCTTCCAGGTGTGCCGCTTGAAATATAGCAGGCAAAAGTATCCAGATTTGCAGGGTAATCGATTTGAAATCCTACAAAAAATGTATTGGAAACTGATATCGGGGCAAAGTTGATGATATTGATATATCCTGCATCCAGTGTACTGACGGGGACCGTCATATTCATTATCTCGGATCCGGGAGCACCCGCATTATCATTCCATATTTTGAAGTTGACATTGGTGGCACCGCCCATTACGTCGGCTTCACCAACTGCAACTGCAAAGGATTTTACTTTCCCGGTAAGGTTGCTATTGGTTACTTTATCTGCGTAAGCTGTAATAAGTTCACCATTATGGCCCGGAGTATAACCCCAATAGGTTCCGGGTGCAAAATAGTAAGAAATTTCGTCAGCAATATCGATATTGGAATCGTCGTAACTGCAATCATCAAATACATGAACGTAATCAGTTTTGGTGGTCGAAATGGTGCCATTTTGATTGGTAGCGGCCAGCGTCACTGCATAATATCCGCCTGTATTATAAACGATGTTGGTAGGGTTCTGGGCTGTAGAAGTAGCAGGGGTTCCGCCCTCAAAAGTCCATAACCATGAGGTAGCAAGCTGAGAAAGATCCTGGTAACTCACGCTTTGTCCGGGACTGATATCGCGGATGGTGGTGGCGGTAAAATCGGGTACCGGCAGATCGTTACCGGGTGCTACACCGATCAAACAAACATCATCAACCTCCCAGGCATAACCCCAGCCGGCGGATGTACTCATATTCTGGGTTGAACGGAAAGTAAAGCGAATCTTTACATTTGTTTTGCCGGAAGCTGCGCTGCTGATATCGACATATTGTATGTCAGGATTGGCTGAAGCATCATTATTAGCATAGTCCCCATTAATCACGTAGCGGGTGGAGGTAACAAAGTTGTCTGTACTGACATATACCAAAGTACTGTCGTAGAATTTACGGTAGTTTTGCTCAAACTTCAACGTAATTGAACCATACGCTGAACAGTCCTTACCGGTAGTTGTGGTAATATGTGTCCACTGGTTATCACCCGTAGATCCTTTGGCATCCGAATCGAATAAAGCATAATTCCCAAGCGATGATGAAGTAATCCTTCCAAGAGCTGCGCTATAGGAACCTGTTGGAGCTGCTGTGGTTATAGCCCATACATCTGTATAGCCACCGCCGGTGCTGATTGTCCAGTTGGCAGGGGTGGATAAGTTGTCGCACCAGAACGTTGTCGGAGGTGATCCGGGTTGAACGGTTATGTAGCCGATTTTTTCTTGTGACTGTAATCCGGCTGTCGGGGTTGTAGTAGTAAGCTTGACTTTGTATGTCCCTTGCTGGTAATAGAAGATTGCGCCGGGAACCTGGGCAGTGGAGGTGGCTGGTGTGCCGCCTTCAAAAGACCATGCCCATGTCGTTGCTCCGTTGGTAATATCCGTGAAAGTAACAGATTGCCCTTCGTATATAAGCGTAGGAGTACCGTAAAAATCCGGGAAACCTGAGAATGGATCGTAACCATTAATAGCGCTTACGCCGGCTGATGTTGGGTCAAGCCATGGTTTGAGCCTTTGATTATCATCTGGTCCCATTAGATCCCAATGATTAACAAACTTGCCATATAAATTACTTCCTGTTGGTGCTACACAAGTGGAGTTTCCACCACTTAATGTTCCAACCTGGCGGCCGGCCTGATTGAAAAGGGGAGACCCTGATGATCCGCCTTCGGTAACACTCCAGCCATTGGCAGTAGACACAAATGCTACATTCCAGCATGCACCGGTTTGACCCGTCATGCCCGTGCCTCCATTAAAAGTACCGGTAGTTGCGTTTGAAGAAAAGGTTGATATTTTTTTAATATCACCTGCTGGATGGTGAATGCCCACACCGCTTGTGGCTGCAGTAGCTGATCTGTCCCATCCTTCGTAATACGGGTTGTACGACTGTGGAGGTGTCTGTTCTAATAAAACAAGACAGAAGTCGGATCCGCCATTTATTGGACTTGAGGCCTTCAGTGTGCAACCTCCTGTAAGGGCACTATAGCTCGGTTCAACGGCTGGGTCTGTGCAGGTAGCAGATTCATATTTGAAATAAAACTGCCAGAGAAGCATATCCGCAGCTGAAGCAAAAGGCTCAGTGTCAGGGGCGGGAGCATCGGGCATACCATGACAATGGTCGGCTGTCAGGAAGTATGGAGTACCACTATTATTTGTAGTGTTTATCAGAGCACCGGTACACCATCCATAGTTAGTTCCGTTTTTTATGAAAATTTCAGCAACCCCTTTTTTCTGGGTTTGCCAGGCGGTTCCTTCTGAGCAGTTCACGTTAACCTGGCAGGTATCGGAGGCACCCCATCCTGTTGCCTTGCTTAAATCGAATTTTGCAAGAAATGGAACATCACGATAGACATAAACAATTTCCGAAATGCTTATCTGTGGCCTGTTGAATGTGGCAGGCAGAGTTGTTGAGCCGTTCACGATCCTGTTGCCGTTGAGGGTTCCCCGCATGTCTGAGGCAGGATCTTTTTTGGTGGGGATTTCAGCCGGCGAAACATATTCGAGGATTACTGTTTCACCCTGAACCAGCTCATTTGAAAAAATACCTGATTGCGTGTTGTTTTCACTGGTGAAAGAACCGATAATCTGGGTTTTGGTGGCGTTGTATAGAAATAATTGTCCGCCTTCCGGGATATAAAAATGATCATAGGTGACTCCCAGCGCTTTGGCGCCTGCAGAAGTTATTTTCAATCGCCAGATTCTGCTTCCATTGGGCATGGTTTCCCATGTTCCGGAATTTTCCATGGTCAACGCCACGGGAATTGAACGGCCGGCCCATAGGGGACCAGTCCTCATGGAGTCTTCCAGTCTGACCTGGGCTATGTTTATCGGACTAATCGTAATTTCGTCAAAAGTGCTGTCGATCATTGTTCTGTAAACAACACTCAGGGGTGTTCCCCCGTGACTGATTTGTGCCAATGAACTCAGGCTTGAGCCTAGTAAAAGTCCGAGCATGCTAAGAAGCAGGTAAAATTTTCTCATCAGAATAAAATTTATGTAGTGTATTTTTTAATTGCAACAGTGTAAAGGCAGATATGCTAGCTTTTACTTATAGTTTGGTGACAGGTAATAATGTTCAGTCAGAACGAAGAAAGTGTTATATATTTAATGGGAGTATATATGATTTTAAAAATAGTCGTCAAAATTATGGTATTGCGGTTTTATTTGTATGCGGAAATATACCCGGTATTTGATAAATAACTGTTAAATATTTATCTTATTATGAAGATTAGTTATAAACAATTACCTATTTAATTATGATTCAATCTTATCTTGATTTAACATAAATGTTAATTTATTTATGAAAGTATTTCTTTCGTGTACGCCCCTTGCCATCATCGTATCTTTCACTGTCTGGTTTTATCTGAATGGCATAAAAAAACGGGATCCAACCGGATCCCGTTTTTTTTTCTTATCCATGCAGGATTATTTCACTACGATCGTATGAACGAAAGTATGATTTCCGGACTGGATATTCATGTAATAAACCCCGGTTGCATATGAAGACATGTCGATCTGATGTGTCTTTTCAGGTGCGTTTGCCATGAGGGTTTCAGTGAAGGTTACCTGACCAAGGACGTCGGTGATTGAAATTCTGACATCTTCGGTTAATAACCCGTTCAGAGAAAGCGTCAGCACACCATGAACCGGATTAGGATAGAAGCTGATGGATACATCCTGGCTTGCGTCAGTGATTCCAATATCTAAGACTTCCACTGCCTGCGAAGTTTCCGCGGAGCAAATTCCGTTGTATGCAGTAAGTACAACAGTGAAAGTATTAGCACTTGTGTAGGTATGGGACGGATTCACTGCAGTTGAGGCCGCAGTGCCATCACCAAAGTTCCAGCTGTAAGAGGTGGCATTGGTTGTTGTATTGGTAAAATCGACAACCAGATTGTTCGCTACAAAGGTGAAACCCGGTACCGGAAGGGCCAGTACAGTAATTCCTGCGATTGTAGAGAACGCACTTGTGCATGATCCACTCTGAATTTCAGCTCTGTACTCCCAAAGTCCGGGAGCCGTAGTTATTTCAGAATAGGTTGCACTTGTATTTGCAATGTCGGTCCATGCACCACCTGCAATACGACGCTGCCATTTTACAACATCGCCTGTATATCCGCTCAGAATAACGGTGCCTGTTGAGGTGCCTTCGCACACTTCAGTTTCCATAGTGCTCATTGAGCCGGGAACAGTCAGGGGAGAAACAATAATGACCACTGTACTTGAATAGCCAGCAGCACAAGTGCCGCTTTGAACTTCCGCGCGGTATTCATAGGTGCCCGCTATTGAAAGCACTTCAGTCCAGGTATCAGCTGTGTTTACGATATCGGTCCAGGAGCCACCGTTAAAGCTAACTTGCCATTTGACGACTGAGCCGCTATAGCCAGTCAGGGTTAAGGTGCCAATGGAACCGCTTTCGCAGATATTGTTGCCACCAGACAGCGTACCAGCCACCGTTCCGGCTGACACCGTTACTGATACAATGTTAGAGTTAACTGCGTTGCAAACGCCACTCTGCACCACGACCTGGTATTCCCATAATCCGATTGCAGAGGGGATTTCATCATAGGTGTCAGCAGTATTGGCAATATCTTGCCAGCTACCACCATTGAGGCGTTTCTGCCATTTGATGATCGAGCCGGTGTACGCGGTAAGGGTCATGGTTCCGGTTGAGCTGCCTTCGCAGATTGTGCTGTTGCTGCCAGCAAGTGTTCCCGCAAGGGTAGCGGGGTCAACAGTGATGGTATGAATAGCACTAATGGCAGATGCACAGGTTCCGTTCTGAACAATTACCTGATACTGATAAGTGCCAGGTGTCGTCAGAATTTCAGAATATACATCCAGTGTGTTGGTAATATCATTCCAGGAACTACCGCCATCGTCGCTGCGCTGCCATTTAACTATGGCACCCGTATAGCCGGTCAGGGTAATTACTCCGGTGTTCGAGCCCGTACAGATCTGAACTGCCCCGGCAAGTGTTCCACCCACGCTGAGTGCGTTTACATTAACAGCGAAAGCCGTTGCAAAGGATGAAACACAGGAACCGCTTTGAACCTCGGCCCGGTATTCCCAAATCCCTGCGGATACTGGTATTTCACCATAGGAAGCTGTATTGTTGGTAATATCAAACCAGGTTCCGGCGTCAACACGTTTTTGCCATTTCAGGATAGATCCAATAGATCCGGTCAATGTCATAGTTCCTGTGGGTTCGCCCAGGCAGATGTCGCTGTTGGGGCCGTTTACAGCGCCTCCAACGGTTGCCGGATCAACATTAATCACAGCCTCTGTTGAATAAGCAACAGAACAAATTCCACTCTGAACTATCACGCGGTACTGCCATGTGCCGGCAGCAGCAGGAATTTCAGAATAGGTGTCGAGTGTGTTTGTAATATCGGTCCAGCTGCTTCCACCATCATTGCTGCTCTGCCATTTCACAATGGTTCCTGTGTAACCGGTCAGTGTCATGGTGCCGGTGGAGTTGCCAGCGCAAATAGAGGAGGTGCCACTAAGGGTTCCGCCTGCACTCAGCGCATTTACAACAACGGTAAACGAAGACGAGAAAACCGAGCCGCAACTTCCACTCTGGATTTCGGCGCGATACCACCATGTACCTACTGACGGGAATTCAGAATAGGTTGTTGAGGTATTGGTAATGTTGGTCCAGCTTGCGCCGCTGTCATTGCTTTTCTGCCATTGGATAACCGTTCCTGAATGTCCGGCGAGTGTCATGGTTCCGGTATTATCATTCAAACAGATATTGTTGTTGGGGCCGGTTACGGCGCCTCCTGCAACGGCCAGATCAACTGTAATGGTCGCAGTCGAACTGTAAGCTACGGCACAGCCTCCGTTTTGAACCACGGCACGGTAAATATAAATTCCGGCGGAAGCCAGTACTTCCGACCAGGTTGTGGCTGTGTTGGAAATGTCTGACCATGTGCCGCCACCATCTGTGCTAAACTGCCACTTTACAATAGTGCCCGTGTAACCAGTCAGCGTCATTGTTCCGGTGGAGTTTCCGGCACAGATTGTTGTTGTACCGCTTAAGGATCCGCCAACTGACAGCGCTCCTGCAGTTACTGAGAAGGATCCGGAGAATGCCGGGGAACATACGCCGCTCTGCAGCTGTGCACGATATATCCATGTGCCTGCTGTAGCCGGTACCTCGGAGTAGGTGGCGGAGGTATTGGTGATGTCAGTCCATATTGTTCCTCCATCATTACTCTTTTGCCATTTGACGATGGTTCCGGTATGACCACTCAGGGTCATAATGCCGGTATTATCTCCCAGGCAGATGTTGCTGTTAGGACCATTTACCGAACCTCCTGCTGTTGCAGGATCAACGGTAACGGTTGTGGAGGTGGAATTCAACTGTGAGCATGCACCGCTCTGAATAACCGCACGATATTCGTAGGCGCCTGCTGTGACCAGTGTTTCTGAGAATGTTGTTAAGGTATTGGCAATATCAGCCCATCCCCCAGCATTGTATTGTACCTGCCATTTAATAACTGAGCCTGTATGACCGCTCAGCGTCAGGGTTCCGGTTGATGATCCTGCACAGATGGTTGATCCGCCTGTAACAGAACCTGCCACAGTAACGGGAGATACTACAACCGTTGTTGCGGTTGAACTGTCGATCAGACATACCCCACTTTGAACGATTGCTCTGTAAAAATAAGTTCCTACAGAACCCGGTGTAGTGGAATAAGTGGTTAGTGTGTTGGCAATGTCGCTCCAGGAGCTACCGCCATTGTTACTTACCTGCCATTTGACGACTGCACCTGTATGTCCGCTCAATGTCAGCGTTCCCGTTGATAGGCCCAGGCAGATGCCTGTTCCTCCGTTTACTGCGCCACCAACGGTGGCCGGATTCACTACAATGGTTGCTGGTGCTGAATAAATGGTGACTGTGGTAAACAGTTCAACGCGATAAAGCCATGTACCCGCAACTACCGGGATTTCGGAATAGGTGTCGGCTGTATTGGTAATGTTGGTCCAGCTGGTGCCGCCATCATTACTTTTCTGCCACCGGATAATGGTGCCGGTATATCCCGTAAGGGTCATTATGCCTGTGGAGGCGTTTAGACAAATCGGGCTGTTACCACCGGTTACCGCGCCTGCACTGGAAGCGAGAACTTCAATCTGTACAAAATTCGAATAAGCTTCTGTGCAATTTCCGCTTTGAACAACCGCTCTGTAATCCCAGAACCCTACTGCAGTAGGAATTTCATTAAACGGATTGGCTGTTGTTGCAATCGGTGTCCACGCTCCTGCATTAAAGCGTTTTTCCCAACGAATGATGTTTCCTACGTTTGCGGCCAGTGTAATGGCACCTGTGTTGTCGCCCAGGTAAATCTGGGTCGATCCAGTGCTGACAGTACCTCCAGCACTTACCGGATCAACAGTAATCGTAAAGGATGCCGAGAATGCCGGTGCGCATGAGCCGCTTTGAACCTGTGCTCTGTATAGCCATACTCCAGCCGAAGCAGGGGTTTCGCTGTAAGTAGCTGCAGTGTTCGCTATATCGGTCCACGAGGTGCCGCCATTGTTGCTTTTCTGCCATTTGACAATAGAGCCTGTATAACCACTCAATGTTAGGGTGCCTGTAAGTGAACCAAGACAAATCTGGTCAGTGGTTCCGCTTACCGAACCGCCCACTGATGCCGGGCTTACTGTGATAGAATAACTGGTGGAATTTTCAACGGTGCAAACTCCGCTTTGTACCACCGCACGATAGAGCCATGTGCCTGATGAAACAGGGGTTTCGCTGTATGTAGCTGCTGTATTTGCAATATCAATCCAACTGGTGCCACCGTTGTTGCTCTTCTGCCATTTGATAATTGATCCGGTATAACCGCCCAGGGTGAGTGTGTTTGTAGAGGATCCGAGGCAGATTTCAACGTTAGTGCCCGAAACAGAGCCGCCTATCGTTACAGGGTCAATAATAATAGTAAAGACATTTGAGGCAACCTCTGAACAAACACCGCTTTTAACGAATACGCGGTACTTCCGGGTGCCTGCGATGCCGGGTATTTCATTGTAGGTTGCAGCTGTGTTGCCCAGATCCATCCAGGAAGTTCCTCCATCGTCGCTGCGTTCCCAGCGGACGATCGTTCCGGTGTAACCACTCAGGGTGAGGGTTCCCAGTGAACTGCCACGGCAGATTTCGGTATTCGGACCACTCAGGGTTCCGGCAACCGAAGCCGGGTCAACAATTACACTGTAAGATGAAGAATTAGCCTGTGAACAAGGTCCGCTTTGTACTACGGCGCGATACATCCAGGTGCCGGCAGATACAGGTGTTTCACTATAGGTGGCTAATGTATTTGCAATATCGGTCCAGCTGGTGCCGCCATTATTGCTCTTTTGCCATTTAATAATGGTTCCGGTATAACCGCTTAGTGTCAGGGTGCCAGTAGCCGAGCCTAAACAGATTTCGGGACTGGAGTCGGTTACAGAGCCACCCACCGAAGCAGGGCTCACAGTGATAGTGTATGAACCTGAGTTTTGCTGTGAGCAAACACCGCTTTGAACCACTGCACGGTAAAGCCATGTGCCTGCTGAGGCAGGAGTTTCACTGTATGTAGTGAGTGTATTTGTAATATCAGTCCAGGAAGTCCCGCCGTTATTACTCTTCTGCCATTTAACGACCGTGCCTGTATGGCCGCTAAGCGTAAGTGTTCCTGTGGAGGATCCAATGCAGATGGTTGGGCTGGTGCCGCTGACAGAGCCCGCTACAGTGGTTGGATCAACAATTACAGCATAGGAACTGGAATTGCTGCTCGAACAAACACCGCTTTGTACCACGGCACGATATAACCAGGTGCCGGCAGAGCCGGGAGTTTCGGAGTAGGTGGCCGCTGTATTAACAATGTCTGTCCAGCTGGTGCCGCCGTTATTGCTCTTCTGCCATTTCACGATGGTTCCGGTGTTTCCTGTAAGGGTCAATGTTCCTGTGGCAGATCCCAGGCAAATTTCAGGATTGGTTCCGTTTACAGCGCCTCCTACAGAAGCAGGATACACAGTGATGGAATAAGAAGAAGAATTTGCGCTGGTGCAAACGCCGCTTTGAACCACTGCACGGTATAACCATGTGCCTGCTGAAGCGGGCGTTTCAGTATAGGTTGCGTTGGTATTTGTAATATCGGTCCATGAGGTTCCGCCATTGTTGCTTTTCTGCCATTTGGTAATGGTTCCTGTATTACCTGTCAGGGTAAGTGTGCCAGTGCTTGCTCCCAGGCAGATTTCAGTAATAGTGCCGCTGACCGAACCGCCAACTGACAGCGGATTAACGGTAAGGCTGAAGGAAGCGGAATTAGCTGTGGCACAAGTGCCGCTTTGCACCACGGCACGGTAAAGCCAGGTGCCGGCTATTGCAGGGGTTTCGCTATAAGTAATGGCTGTGTTGACAATATCCGTCCAGCTGGTGCCGCCATTGTTACTCTTTTGCCATTTTACAACGGTTCCGGTGTGCCCGCTCAGGGTCATAACACCCGAAGCACTGCCAAGACAGATTTGTGTTGTTGCTGATGTTACGCTGCCACCAACTGTGGCCGGATCAACAACGATGGTGAAATTGTTTGAGTAAGCTGCCGTGCAGGTTCCGCTTACAACTTCAACTCTGTACAGCCATGTTCCGGCTGAAGCAGGAACTTCGGAATAGGTTGCTGCAGTATTTATAATGTCGGTCCATGTTGAGCCTCCATTATTACTTTTTTGCCATTTGGTAATGGCTCCGGTATAGCCGGATACCGTCATCAGGCCGGTGTTGCTGCCAATACAAATTTGAGTGCTGCCACCCGTAAGGGTTCCGCCTGCTGATGCCGGGCTGTTCGTTAAAGTAACAGTATTTGATGTTGGCGAAGTGGTTACGCCATCAATAGTATATCCTTTATAGGATCCATCTGCTAAACCTGTAAATGTGTGGGTATTGGTGTTGCCGGTCCAGTTGGCTACGGCTGCTCCAGCCCCTGTTTGCAGATAAAACGTCTGATTAGACGTGATGGTCGATGTCAGCGTTACCGATCCGGTTAAGCATCCGGGGGTTGCAGTTGCGGTGACAATGGGACCTGTTGCATCGTAGGTGAATTCGGGATGTAATAAAATGGATGCTGCATTTCCGAAAAATTCCTCGAAAGTGTACCATGTACCCGGGTTCGCAGCGCCATAATTACAAAATGCCGTTGAGGCAACACTTTCGTTACGGAAAGAGGTCATGTAAGTGCAGAACTGATGCGTGGTATAGTTATGAGTTGCATCATAGGTAAGTTCATACCCCACAAAGAAATCACCCGTAACAGGGATGGGCGTGTCAAATGTCTGGAAATTCCATGCGCTTTCTGTAAAGGAAGTAATGAGAACGGTTTTTGAGCCAAGGACTGTTCCGGGAGTTCCAGTGGAGCCATCCCATACGTAGAATGTTACATTTTTAGCAGCTCCCTGGGCTTTGTAGCATCCAAATTCTACTCCGGTAACCGTTCCGGCATAGGCGTTATCGTAAAACTCGGCGTATTTCCATATTTTACCGGAAGCATCTGAAGCATGTCCCGGGATCAGGCCATTGGTATATCCATATACAGAAAGACCATCGCTGGCCAGCATATTGGTGCAGGTATCCTTACCACCAACCACCACATAGTTGGTTGCGGTTCCTGTATTATTGCCATGGAGATTCGAAACATACAATGCTGTTGAATACTCACCTGGGGTGGAATAAGAAATCGTCGGAGGGGTCTGAACGTTACTGCTCGCAGGTGATCCCCCGGTGAAAGTCCAGCTCCAGCCTGTTGGTACGCGTGTACTTAAATCTTCATAAATTACGGTTCCACCAGCAGGGATGAAAGGCCTGAGCTTAGTATCTTTGAGATTACCGGTGCCGTTGAAATCGGGAACCGGAGCACGACCAATTACATTTACAAAATTGCTGACTGTTTTGGTGTTTGAGCCTGCAGGGTTACCCGCGGTCAGAGATACCGGATACAAACCGGCAACATAGTAGATCAGATTTTCATCCTTGGTGAATTGTTGTGTGGGTGTTCCTCCCGTATTCTGCCAGCTCCATACTGTCGGGTTATTGGTTGACTTGTCGAAAATAGTCACCGGATCACCCTCATAGGTCGAAATCTGGGTATAAGCCAGGCTGGAAAGCGACACGTCATCAAGAGCCCAGGAGTGGGCATAGGTGCCCGTATACTTGAAAGCTAAGTAAATGGTCTGACCGGCATAGGTGCTGAGGTCAACAGTAGCCATGGTCCAGGCTTCACTTACGGTAGCTGGCGACCATAACTCAGTGGTAAAACTTGCTGCCAATGAATCTGTGGTAGAAATCAGTAGCGCGTTATCGACATAATCAGGCGCATATTCACAGTAATTCCAGAAAGTAAGATAATACTGGCTTCCTGCCGGCAGGGTCAGTTTTTTAGAAATCAGCATGCCTGTTTCGGCATATCCTGCTACACCCCAGCTGTGGTAAGCCGAAGCTCCGCCGCCGGTGGTATGATTCAGACTTGCTTCTTTGGCCCAGGTTGCGCCACCACCGTCGGTATTGATAACTGACCAGCCGGAGGGCGGAAAGGTTGCTCCTTCAAAGTCCTCTTGCATTATCGGACTCATACCTGCAAAATTGGCCACAGGGGTGGTATATGGACTGATGTTTATCCTTAGATTTGGTCTGTTGCCATTGATGGTTCCGACAGCGGTCGGATCAGTAGCATCGTTCCATTGTTGATGACGGCTGGCTGAAGTTGTATAATAACAGTTGCTGGCTTTGTTTCCAGGCGTACCGGTTGTGGTTACAAACACAATAACCATCAGGTTGCTGGATCCATTATATGAAAATGGTGTTTGCAAAGTATGGGTAAAATACCCGGTTCCGGTATTGGGAATAAAGGTGCCATCATATACCAGTGTTGCATCGGCGGCAATGGCGCTGTCTGTTACCGCTGTGGTAAACGTAGCATCACTGGTGTGCTTAAGATATATCTTTATATTTCTGGAGTCTGTCTGAGCTGCAGATGGTCTCCAGGATAAGGCTGTAATCACTCCTGCGCCACCAATTTCTGCAGCAGTATATATAGCAGCATCACGAACAAAGGTATAGAGACCCGCTCCCTGTGTGCTGATTCCATAAGGCCAGTAGGTTCCTGAAGTTGTTCCGGTACCAATGGTTACCGGACTGGTGGGAGCCGTATAGGCGGTTACTGTAATATAGTTCACTTTGGTTTCAACATCGGAGCCATATCCGTTTGAAGTCGTCAGGGTAACGGTATAAGTTCCCGGGGTAACCCAGGTAACCGAGGGATTTCTCAGCGTTGAAGTGGCCGGATAGCCGCTGGCAAAGGTCCACGACCAGGCTTGGGGCAGGTTGGAGGACAAGTCGGTAAACTGAACCGGCTGACCAGCCTGTACGGTGGTTGGGGTAGCTGAAAAATTAGAAACAGGAGGAGAGGCAATAGCGTTAGGATCCATTCCATCCAGGGTGGTGGGATTGGTCAAGGCGGGATCGAGCCAGTATCTTAGTTCATAGGCATTTCCGGTTCCATTCACCGAGTTCTGCCAGTGGATGCTGAATTTTCCGTATAAATCACCCGTGAAAGGTCCGGCACAGTCAGAGGAACCTCCTGAAAGCGTGCCAATAACGCGGCCGGCGCTATTGAATAAGGATGAACCCGATGAACCGCCTTCTGACACACCATGCCCGTTGGTAGTGGTGGCCCAAAGCGGGAAGGTCCAGTGGCCATTAGTGGCGCCTGTGTTAGTGCCATCAAACCAGGTAGCGTTTGATGTTGTGCCGGTAAACGTAGAAATTTTCTTTGAATCACCGGAAGGATGGTGAATGGAAACTCCGCCCGTAGTGGTGGAGCCCGAGCGGTCCCAGCCGTTATAATAAATATTCCATGCAGAAATGGGCGTTGAACTTAATTGTACCAGTTGAAAATCAGTGCCGCCACTAATGTTTCCTTCAGCAAGTTTTGTACAACCGGTTATCATGTTGGTAGGCGGGGTGCCGCTGTTTGCACAAGTGGCCCGCTCGTAATTGAAATAGAATTGCCATACGCTGTGGTCCGCTGCTGATGCAACAGCACCGCAATGGTATGCAGTGAGAAAATAAGGCGTTCCATTATTCAGGGTATTGTTTACCAGGCTCCCGGAGCAATAATACCAGCTGGCCCCTTCTTTAAAAAGAATGCGTGCTACACCTCGTTTTTCATCCTGCCAGTTATCGCCTTCTGGCGAACAATTGATGTTCACCTCGCAGGTACCTGCATCACCGAGATCCCTGGTGGCTTCATTAATGTCATCATTATAGGCATAGATAATTTCACTGATGTGCAATAAGCCCTGAGGTTGATAATTTACCTCGGTTGTAATTGCCGGCTTTGTATGAGCGTCTTGCCCGTTGATCATCACAGGCGTGATGTTGTTGCCATGAAGGCCATTTGCCGGAGTTTCGATGTATTCGATGATGACTGCACTTCCCGGAACAAGGTGGGTGCTGAAAACATTGTCCGGATTGTTATTTTCCGAGGTAAAAGCACCAATAATAAAAGATTTGGATGAATTATAAATGTATAATTCGGCACCTTCTGGCAGATGAAACTTGTCGAAAACAAGGCCCACTGAAACAGCCGAGGATGTTTCAATTTTCAGGCGCCACAGTTTTCTTCCATCAGGGAGTGTTTCCCAGGTTCCTTCATTGCCGGTAGATATATTTGCGGGCAACGAAAAACCGGCCCGGATGGGAAGGTTTTGAGCATGCGCCAGTGCATCCTCTGAATTAATAATATTCCAGTCCAATGTAGCTGGAGCCACATTCAATGTGCTGATATTCTCAGCTAACTGGTATTGCATTGAAGCTGGAGTTCCCTCACGGCTGATCTGAGCTATGGAACTGAGGCTGATGCCCAGTAATAAGCCAAGAATACCTAAAAATAAGTAAACCTTTTTCATAAAATTAAAAATTTGGTGATGTTTTATTGGTTTGTTTAGTTAAAAAGTTGTAAGAAAATCAGTTCTTAAACACGCATAAATAATAAGTATGGATGTTGTTTCTTTTTTATATTGACCTCGGAAAAGTGTTGCGTTAGTAATGAATTGGGGAAAAATTAGAAACAAATATAAGGGAGAAAAATGACAAAAAACACGAAAAGTTGCCTGTTGGGGAATAATATTATGTTAAGGCTGCGAATTACACGGCTTTTTTATTTCACAAACAATTAACAAACAATATGATATGAGGCGGGGATTATTACCTAAAAAAAGCCGGGGTTGTCGAAGACATACAGGAATAGAAAGATGATATAAATCAGTTTGGTCTGTGCCTGTTCGAGGAATGACTTTTAAGTTTCCTGATTAAAAGTGGACCAATCCCTTATCCCTCATCCGATAAATGGTCGACTTTCCCATTTTTAGTTCTTTGCATACCAACGACACTTTGTTGTTGTGCACCTTCAGAGAATGTGCTACCATTTGAACCTTTACTTCGTAAGGGCTGTTAGTTCCTTTGGAAAGGTCCGGATTAAAATAGCTTTCAGTAAAATGTACCGCCTCTTCAGTTATGATCTCTGAAGGAGTAAGCGCAATAGCCCGCTGCAAAATCATTTTTAATTCGCTGAGATCTTCAGGGTAAGAGTGCATCATCAGTTTGACTGATGCTTCAGGATGAAGGGTCTTTATTTTCAGGTGATTTACGTTGCAGTAATCTTCGATATATTTACTTGCAATGGCGGGAATTTCAGAGAGTCTGTCCTTTAAAGGGATGAGTTTAAATGTTTGACTGTGGATATAATTATAAAATCCCGAAAGCAATTTTCCTTCAGAAATCAGTGCCTGAAGATTTTTTTCGGTGGAGAAAATGAAACGGACGTTTGAGGCAATTTCTTTATTTCCCTTAATCCTGTATGTGCTCTTGGCGAAAAATTTCAATAGCTTTTCCTGCATTTCGGGGATAAGGACATCGATGTGTTCAAGAAATACACTGCCTCCATCAGAACCTGGAATCACACCGGTTTTCATCCCTTCTTTTTTTAGGGGACCCGATGGTTTTTCTCCGAATAGAACATGGTTGAATTGTGCCCTGGGAATGCTCCGTAAATTAACAGCGCTAAAAGGAAAAGCGACCCTGTTTGATGACTGGTGAATCAGCCGGGCTATCGATTCCGGCTCGGCTCCAAGGTGCGACAAAATCAGCACGGGCATTTTATTTAATGAAACTTTACGGATAAATGCTGATAAGGGCTTTTCAAGCCGGGTGCTCCCATTAGGATGATAAACAGGGGGGTGCTCCTTAAAAGCCTGTTCTTTTAATTCAGTGATTTCTTTCATTAACCTGGAGAGATGGCGTAGCCTTCCTATCAGCAACGAAACAGAGAGTTTAATATCGGTATCTTTTAAAAGAATTTCCTTAACCCCCAGTTTTTGAAAGCCATTAAAAAGGTTTTTTTGTGACTGGCTGCACAGCATCACTAATTGAATGTCGGGATTATATTCGCGGATACGACGGATCATATCTTCGGCTTTTATATCAGGAAGAGACGCGGAAAGAAGTATGGAAAAGGGGTTGATGTGCAGATTTTCGATGAGGGATTTTCCACTTGAAAACAACATAAGCTCAAGACTTTCGTCAAGATTTAGCTGATCTATAAGCATTCGGGAATAGACTGGATCATTTTCTACGATGCAAATCTTTTCCTTTGACATGAATGTTTAGGTTAACAGGGGTTTTTGTGCAAATCTACACGGCCTGATCACCTTATGTTGCTCTTTTTAAGTATGAAATGAGTGCATATCCTTAGGTAAAAATTTATGGTTAAACCTTTAATACACTCATATATAGTAAAATATACGTTATTAATGGCTCCGTTTTATCCCATTTTGGGAAAGTTTATTTAACCGGATTCATGCCTGAAAAAATTCCCATTATGGGAAATATCGTTAATTGAACTTTTATAGATAGTACAAAATGAGTTAGTTGCGTTAATGTTGAAATTATTCAATCGTGTAAAAGTTGCCCCGATCTAATCAGCATTAACTGATATACAGAAGGATAAAGGTTGAGGCGGCTTGAAAAAATGAAAGTTTTTTCCTCTTATCCTTGATTTTCGTGACTTATAGAAGGTGAAAGTTTATTATTTGGAATCTTTCTTTGGTTGGTGATTATTTTGTATTTTTGTACGATTTTATTTAAATAACCACGGCAATGGAAAATAATAAAAATAAAATACTGGACGAAGTCACCAGCAATGAATATAAATATGGCTTTTACACCGACATTGAAATGGAAACCGCGCCACGCGGTTTAAATGAAGATATTATCCGCTTTATTTCGAAGAAGAAAAACGAACCCGAATTTGTGCTGGAGTTTCGTTTAAAAGCCTATAAAAAATGGCTCGAAATGGAAATGCCGCACTGGGCTCATGTCACCTTTCCGCCCATTGATTTTCAGAATATCATCTATTATGCGGCTCCCACTTGGAAAAAGCCGCTGAACAGCCTGGATGAAGTCGATCCCGAATTGCTGAAAACCTTTGATAAGCTGGGTATTTCACTGGATGAGCAAAAAATATTATCAGGTGTGGCTGTGGACGCCGTCATTGATTCCGTTTCGGTGAAAACCACCTTCCAGAAAACATTGGAAGACAAGGGAATTATCTTCTGTTCGCTGAGCGAAGCCATCGTAAATCATCCCGACCTGATCAAAAAATATCTGGGATCGGTTGTCCCTTACGGGGATAATTACTTCGCTGCCCTCAACTCAGCGGTATTCACCGATGGGTCTTTTGCCTATATCCCGAAAGGAGTGCGTTGTCCTATCGAACTTTCCACCTATTTCCGGATCAATGCCGCGAATACCGGACAGTTTGAGCGTACCCTTATTGTGGCTGATGAAGACAGCTATGTTAGTTACATGGAAGGGTGTACTGCACCCCGCCGCGATGAAAATCAGTTGCATGCCGCAGTGGTGGAACTCGTCGCCATGGAAGAAGCTGAAATTAAATACTCCACTGTTCAGAACTGGTATCCCGGCAGTAAAGAAGGGCTGGGGGGTATCTATAATTTTGTAACCAAACGGGGTTTGTGTAAGGGCCGTAAAAGCAAAATAAGCTGGACACAGGTCGAAACAGGCTCAGCCATCACCTGGAAATATCCAAGCTGTATCCTGGCCGGCGACGAATCGGTGGGTGAGTTCTATTCTGTAGCCGTCACCAACAATTTTCAGCAGGCTGACACCGGTACCAAAATGATGCACCTCGGAAAAAATACACGCAGTACCATTATTTCAAAAGGAATCTCCGCAGGGAAAAGCAATAATAGCTACCGCGGTCTCGTGAAAGTAGCTAAAAAGGCCGACAATGCCCGCAACTATTCTCAATGCGATTCGTTGCTTATGGGCGATAAATGCGGGGCACATACTTATCCCTACATTAAAGTCGATAATCCCTCAGCCATTGTGGAACACGAAGCCACTACGTCAAAAATTTCCGACGAGCAGTTGTTTTATTGTAAACAACGAGGTATCGATCAGGAGCGTGCCATCAGCCTTATTGTAAATGGTTACGCCCGCGAGGTGCTGAACAAACTCCCCATGGAATTCGCCGTGGAAGCACAGAAGCTCTTAAGCATTAGTTTGGAGGGAAGCGTGGGGTAATTATATAATTGACAATGGACAATTGACAATTGACAATTGACAATGGATAATTGACAATGGATAATGGATAATTGACAATGGATAATGGACAATGTCAGACGTTACTATTAAAGAAATTTTTCCCTTATGGAACCTATAACAGAAGACCAGGTTATTGCACGATTGAAAACCGTTTTTGATCCGGAAATACCGGTGGATGTCTATGAAATGGGCATGATCTACGAAATCGTGATTTCCATGGATCATCGCGTTTATATAAAAATGACACTGACCTCTCCAAATTGTCCCGTAGCAGAATCCATGCCGGGGGATGTGCGGGCTGCAGTGCTTGGTATTCCTGGTGTTGAAGATGTTGAAGTGGAACTCACCTTTGAGCCCCCCTGGGACATGGCGATGATGTCGATTGAAGCGAAACTGCAATTAGGAATGCTGTAATTTTAATGAACACATGAGGTCACCACTGAAGTATGACGAGCCACTGTTTCGCCCGCCGGCAGAAGCATATTCGCTGATTTTTCAAATCACAAAAGGATGCTCCTGGAATCGTTGTGTGTTTTGTGAAATGTACACAACCAAGGATTTTAAGGCAAAAAAGCAGGAAAAAAATATTGAGGATATCGCAAAGTGCGCCGAATTGTACCCGGAAACCCGTAAAATATTTCTGGCAGATGGTGATGCGATGGTGCTTTCTACCGCCCGCCTGCTTGAGGTATTGAAACAGATCCAACAATCTTTCCCCCGGCTGATGCGGGTGGGGATTTATGCCAGCACCCGTAACCTGCTTACCAAATCTCCTCAGGAACTTCAGGAATTACAGGCCGCCGGATTGAAAATGCTGTATGTTGGAATTGAATCCGGCGATGATGAGGTATTAGCACGTAATCAAAAAGGCGAAACCTTTAAGACCACCGTTGAAGGCCTGAACCGTGCCCACGAAGCGGGGATGAAAAGTTCTGTCATGATTCTTAACGGGCTTGGCGGGACTGAACATAGCCACGCCCACGCTGTTAATTCCGCAAAAGTGCTGAACGAAACGCAACCACAATACGCATCAACCCTGGTCCTGAGCTTTCCTTTCGGAGTGGAACATTACCTCAAAAGGCTCGGTTTAGCATTCGAACTTCCTGATAAAGCCGGGCTTTTAAAAGAACTCCATACCCTTATCGCCCATCTTGAATTGAAAGAAACCATTTTTCGCAGCGACCACGCTTCAAATTATCTCAGTTTAAAGGGGATACTCAATCGTGATAAGGAAAAATTACTTGATCAGATTTCCGTGGCACTTCAGGGTGGTTCCTCTTTAAGGCCAGAGTGGATGCGGGGTCTGTAATTTATTCTCACCGATCCTCTATGCATTCATCTTAGTTTTTTAATAATTTTATTATCTTTGACAGGGTGTTAATTGGGAAAAACGACAGGAATAAATTATGATTGATTACGAAGCGTTATTTAAAATTTCATATGGATTGTATATCGTGAGCTCCGGAGAGGGTCAAAAGGGCAACGGGTTTATTTCCAATACTGTTTTTCAGGTAACATCCGAGCCCCCAAGGTTTGCAACCTGTTGCAATAAAAATAATTTTACCGCGCACATTATTGCTGAACACGGGGCTTTTGCCGTGTCGGTCCTTGATCAGAATGCTTCACAGGATATTATCAGCCGTTTCGGATATAAAAGCGGGGCAGAGACCAGTAAATTGGAGGGGATGAGGCTCAGGACGGGCGAAACCGGCGTTCCTGTGGTTCTGAACGATGCCATCGCGTTTCTTGAGTGCAGGGTCATTCAGACCGTTGATCTTGGTACCCATCTCATGTTTATTGGTGATCTGGTGCAGGCAGTGGTTCTTGATTCGGCCAACCCCCCCATGACCTATGAGTATTACCACAAGGTTAAAAAGGGTCTTGCTCCCAAAAATGCCCCTACTTATATTGATGCGTCGAAGCTTGCGAAGCCGGTAAAAAAAGAAGGGGCTAAACAATATAAATGCACGGCCTGCGGATACATTTATGATGAGGCTGAGGAAGCGATCTCTTTTGCAGACTTACCCGATGATTGGGTGTGCCCGCTCTGTGGTTCCGAAAAAATTGATTTCATTGAATTATAAATCTAATAATTAATTTTAATATGGAAAAATCGATAAAAGGTACAAGGACTGAACAAAATTTATTGAAATCCTTTGCAGGAGAATCTCAAGCCAGAAACCGTTATGAGTTTTTTGCGAAAGTCGCGAAAAATGAGGGCTTCGAACAAATTGCGGCCATATTTCAGAAAACCGCGAATCAGGAAAAGGAACATGCTAAAAGGTTCTTTAAGTTTTTAGAAGGCGGTATGGTAGAAATTACCGCTTCTTATCCCGCAGGAAAAATCGGAACCACTGCAGAACATCTGAAGGCTGCTGCTGAAGGGGAACACGAAGAGTGGACAGACTTGTATCCTGCTTTCGCAGAAATTGCCAAAGAAGAGGGCTTTCCTGAAATTGCCACTGCTTACAAAATGATAGCAAAAGTGGAAGCTGAACACGAAAAGCGCTATTTGAAGTTGTTGCAGAATGTTTCGGAAGACAAAGTCTTTATGAAAGATGGTAAAGTGTGGTGGGAATGCATTAACTGTGGATATATTTATGAATCCGTTAAGGCCCTCGAAAACTGCCCGGCCTGCTTGCATTCTAAGGCGTACATGCAACTAGTGGAAGCTAATTATTAATACAATTAACCACAGGGATGCTTTAAAAAGGCACCCTGTGGTTTTTTAAAGACCCTAAAATTCATTGTCATGAAAAATTTAATTTTTGTTATCGCCCTGCTGGCATTCTTTGTTGCCGGCAATCAGGTATCCGCCCAAACCATTAAGGCGGAGGATGCGACCGTCAAGGTAGATAAGGTGGAGCGCCCGGCCATTTCAGTAACTTCTGAGGCCGACATGGACGCCATTCAGGATGCATGGGCCTCTTATCTGAAAAAGACGTACAAAGTAAAAGTGAAAACGGACAAAAACGAAGTCACTGCAGAAGCCGCGAGTATCCCCGAGATCAGCCCTTCAATTTTTGATCTGAAGACCACTTATAAAACCACCTCCGGAGGATGCGAAATGATCGTTACGGCGGCTGCGGGATATGATATCTATTTCTCGCCGAAGGAGCATGGTGATGATTACCGCAAACTGAAAGCAGTGGTAGAAGAATTCGTGCGAATGCACGTGGCGGAGGAATACGATGAAATGATCAAGGACAAGCAGAAAGAGGTTGATGCCAGCATTAAGGATCAGGAAAATATGGAGAAGGAAATTGCTAAGTTGGAAAAGGACATCGTGGAGGCCAACGAAACGATACTGAAACTCCAGAAGCAAATCGAAGAAAATTCGGCGACCATAAAAACCGATAAGGATGCCCTTCCTGGCTTGGCAGAGGCTATTGAGAAGCATAAAACCCTTCTTAATGAACTGCAATCAAAAAAGCTTAAATCTACCGGGAAATAGCATTTCCTGAAACGAACAAAAACCCCGCCTCTGAAGTCCAGGGGCGGGGTTGTTTCCTTTACAAAAAAAGCTACAATTATGAAAAATCCTATTATCGTCGATATTAAACAGGTCGGGTTGCATTTTGAAACCCGGGATCCCTTTCTGTTTTGTGCCCATCATAATGATGCATATCCGGAGGGTAATGCCGGCTGCGGGCCGGAGGCTTCTCTCGCGGGTCGCAATATCGGGGAAGATTTTACCCTGAAAGATGGCTGGCGGATGTATCACGGCAGCGTAGTGCCCGGTTTCCCGGAACATCCTCACCGGGGATTTGAAACGGTCACTGTGGTTCTGAAAGGATTTGTAGATCATTCGGATTCCTTTGGTGCAGCCGGACGATACGGTGAAGGCGATGTGCAATGGATGACCGCAGGCAGTGGAATGCAGCATGCCGAAATGTTTCCTTTGCTCAATATGGAAAAACCCAATCCGGGGGAGTTGTTTCAGATATGGCTGAACCTTCCTGCCCGTAATAAAATGGTGGAGCCTCATTATAAGATGTTATGGAACCACGAAGTTCCGCGTATTATTGAGGCGGATAAGAATGGGTGTAAAACAAAGATCACCCTTATTGCCGGACGATATAACGCGATCAATGCTGTGGATCCCGCGCCTGACTCATGGGCGGCTGACTCCGCTCATCAGGTGGATATTCACATTATTGAAATGGAACCTGGTGCCGAATGGACCTTGCCGGCGGCATCGGCCAGTCTGAACAGAATGCTGTATTATTACGAAGGCGAAAGTGCGGTAATTGCAAATGAATCCGTTAGTGAAAATCATTCTCTGGAACTGAAGGCTGACGCTGAAGTTCCGGTAATTAACGGTGCGAAACTATCGCGGCTCCTGCTGTTACAGGGACTTCCCATCGGAGAGCCCGTGGAGCAGTATGGACCGTTTGTGATGAACACCCAGGAGGAAATCAGACAAACCATTACGGAGTATCAACGCACCCAATTCGGAGGCTGGCCCTGGTCGCGCCGCGACCCTGTGCATCCCCGCGATAAGGGGCGCTTTGCCCGTTATGCAGATGGGCGTGAGGAAATTCCTCCAAAATAATTCTTCAAGACCCTCACTTATCATTCTTCCAGCCGCGGATTAAATCCATCTGCCCTCCACCAGCTTTGCATTTTTCTATTTTGCGTTTGAATTTCCAGCAGGTCATTTGCCGTAATTCGAGGTCTTCGGATAAACTGTATGTTGAAATAGCCGGATTATTACAAACGGTGTACAGGATATTAAAAGCCTCGGGCAGGTTGATTTTACAGCCATGAAAAATAGTGTGCGACCGGGCCGATTCTTCCGATTTACACCGCGTACACCTTCTGGAATAAGGGGTTTTGCCTTTGCAAAAATGCGTATGCCCACATTTTTTGCACACATACCCATCAGCCCACTTCTCAGCTGCCAGAAATTCCAGGCATTGGTCTTCTGTCTGAAAAACTTCTACAAACTCATTTATGCTGAGCTTTTTTATGCGATCCCAACTTTCCATTCTATTTAGGTTACAGTATAAATTTCATTTGTAAGATGCTGAACATTATTTCACTAACGAAATGACTGGACAAAATTACGAAAAAATGGTGATACTAATGCGCTTTACGTCAAAATAATTTTGTATCTTTGCACAAAAATTATCCATATGCTCAGACACATTCAGAAATTCTTGATCATACCTGTGATCGCACTTACCATGGTTGCCTGCAATTCTGGTAATACAGAGCCGAAAAACGTTGCTGAAGGCGATAATGCCGGCGAAAATATACAACAAAGCAATACGCAGTCGCCTGGCTCAGCTGATAATGTTGCTGTTGCTGAAGCTATACCCATTTCCATCTCTGAAGATCAGTTTGCCGCGAAGGTCTTTGATTTTCGCAACGGAAGTAAATGGAAATATAAAGGTGATAAGCCTTGCATCATTGATTTTTACGCCGACTGGTGCGGTCCTTGCCGGACGATTGCTCCCTACATGAAAGAATTTGCTGCAAGTTATGCCAATGATATTTATGTGTATAAAGTGAATACAGATCATGCCCAGGACCTTTCCATGTTTTTTAACATCAACGCCATTCCGGCTGTGATGCTTTGTCCGATGAAAGGCGACTTCCAGATCGTGGTTGGTGCCAATCCGAAAGATCATTACGATAACCTTATTAAAACTGTGTTATTAAACAAATAATCATAAATTACTATCTAAACACCTAACAATGGAACATTTAACGAAAGAAGCTTTCACTACGAAAGTCTTTGATTTTGAAAAAAATAAAGAATGGAAATTTGAAGGCAAGTTGCCTTGTCTGATTGATTTTTATGCCGACTGGTGTGCTCCCTGTAAGATGGTGGCGCCCATATTGGAAGAGCTCTCTACTGAGTATGCAGGTAAGATTGATATTTATAAAATTGATACGGAAGCTGAACAGGAACTGGCGGGTATTTTTGGAATCCGCAGCATCCCCAGCCTGTTGTTTGTGCCGATGGAAGGACAACCCCAGATGATGATGGGTGCCATGTCGAAAGCAAGTTTTCAGCAAGCAATCGACGAAGTCTTACTCGAAAAGAAATAATAGTGCGTTGTTATCTTGATCAAGGGCTGCCTCAAAAGGGCAGCCTTTTTTGTAGTGTGTCTGAAGGTTAGATTATTTAGTTATTTTGAAACGCCGGTGCCGATCGTCACCCCCTGATTGCAAGGCTCATATAAAACAGAATAACACAAAGGACCACAGAGAAGGCACAGAGGACCACAGAGGGAATGTTGCTGATCGTCACCCTGTGACAAACCAGAACCGTCAGCACTCGTCGGGGTACGACTTCAGACGGCATATTCAACGGCCCGGTCAATACGCAGTCTGTGTGCTATGCGTCGTGCCCCGACTGGTTATGGTTGAGTCGGGGTACGACGCATAGCACATATCCTGCAACCTGATAGGGCATCACTCCAATCTCGCTTAAAGTCGTACCCCGACGTGAAATGGGTTTAGTCACTGGGTGATTGACTGCATAACCCCGTCTTACGCTCCGCCCCAATCTTGTTTCTTTTTACTTGTTTTTTCTTTCTTGTGTCTTGTGTCTTGTATCTTGTGTCTTTCATCTTGTGTCTTGTATCTTGTGTCTTGTGTCTTGTGTCTTTGTTTCTAATAATATGTTAAAAATATGTCACTCTGTGTGCATGTAACATTTTCGGCTTAATTTCGTCTTTCATTTTTACATGATGCGATCACTCATATTGATATTTTTGCTTTTCCCCTTTTCCTTGCTGGCTCAGATTCAACGGCCGGTGGCAACTGCTATGCGTACGGATGAGCGACCCCGCATTGATGGCAGACTTGACGAAGCCTGCTGGAATCGAGCCATCCCAATGTCGGACTTTACACAATATGATCCCAATCACAAGGCAAAACCACGGCAAAAAACAGTGGTCAGAATTCTGTACGATGACTTTGCTGTTTATATCAGCGCTATGATGTACGACAGCGCTCCCGACAGTATTTTGCATCAGTTGGGAAGTCGCGATGACGTGCTGAATGCTGATGATTTTACCGTTGGTTTCGATACATACAACACACAAACGGATGCGTATGTTTTTAGTGTTACAGCTTCCGGAGTGCAGAGCGATTCAAGGTTTAATGATGCCACCTACAATGCGGTATGGAGCAGTGCCACAATGATCAATGATTCGGGCTGGGTGGCTGAAATGAAAATTCCTTATTCCGCCCTCAGGTTTCCAAAATCGGAAAACCAGGTATGGGGCATGGAACTGGTGCGTGGAATCCGCCGCCACCGCGAAAAAGATTTGTGGGCCATGGTCGAAAAAGGGGTCAGCACCGAACTGGTCTATTGGGGCACCCTTCAGGGGATGCACAACATAGAAGCCCCCCTGCGTTTGTCTTTTTCACCCTACCTCGCCCTTTATGGCGATCATTATCCGCAGCATACCGCAGGCGTTTCCGATTTGGCAGGCTCCTACAGTGGCGGGCTGGATCTGAAATGGGGGGTCAACGAAAGTTATACGGTCGATATGGCCATGCTGCCCGATTTCAGCCAGGTACAGAGCGATAATGTAGTGAAAAATATATCCGCATACGAAACTGAATATAGCGAGTACCGCCAGTTTTTTAACGAAGGCATTGATCTTTTTCAAAAGGGCGCACATTTCTATTCACGACGAATTGGCAGGGTTCCGGGAGGATATTATAGCGTGGAAGATTCTTTGAGGGCAGGGGAGTCGGTGAATAAAAATCCCGGACAAGCCAAATTACTGAATGCCACCAAATTTTCCGGAAGGGGAAAAAAAGGTACGGCCATCGGCATTTTCAATGCGATTACGGATAATATGTATGCTGTGATTCAGGATAGCCTGGGCAATACCCGCCGGATGATCACTGAACCGCTGACTAATTACAATATCGTGGTATTGGATCAGACATTAAAAAATAATTCGGATGTTTATTTTATCAATACCAATGTAGCCCGCGATAAAGGATGGAACGATGCCAACGTAACAGGCGCCGGCACCACGCTGAACGATAAAACCAATACCTGGCGCCTTGTTGTAACGACAGCTCTGAGTCAGCGTTTCCATCGTAATACTGAAGATCCATCCGATGTTTTTGAAAACAAACTGGGTTATCAGTATGCATTGGGTTTTGGTAAGGTTAAAGGTAATTTTACGTTCGGACTCAATCGTGAACAGGTCAGCCGCAATTTCAGCAACAACGACTTCGGTCTGATGTTTCAGAACAACGAAACACGGCATAGCTTTCATTTCGATTACACCATTTATGAGCCCTTCGGAATTGTGAGAGATCTTTATACTTCTCTCATCATTAACCAGAGGGTTAATACTACAACCCAAAAGTTGTCTATGTTTGAATTAGAGGCTACAAACAACCAGACCTTCAAGAATTATCTTTCGCTTTGGGATGGAATCGGGTTGTCGCCGCTTCATGTGTATGATTACTACGAACCCCGTATGCCGGGCCGCATGTATAGAAGCGAACCATACTATTATGCCTACCTGGGGTTTTCCAGCGATTATCGGGCAACGCTTGCGCTCGACGGGCAGGTAACCTGGGTAAGTACCATTGACGATCCGTTCCGCCGTGTGGAAGCTTTTCTGACCCCCCTGGTCCGTCTGAACGACCGTTTATTCTTTACTTACACCGTACGTCTTGCCCAAAGCTGGAATGATAAAGGTTTTGCAACCGTGGACACCACCAGTGTGATCTTCGGAAACCGCGACCTGATGGAGATTGAGCAGTTGCTTGAAGCACGCTTCATGTTTCGTAATAATTTGTCACTTTCCCTGCGTACCCGCTACTACTGGTCGATGGGAAATTACGACCATTTTTATACCCTTCCCGAAGATGGTTGGCTGGTGAGTAATGATGCATATCATGGCAGTACTGATTACGATTTTAATTACAATGCATTGAATGTTGATTTAATGTTCAAATGGGAGTTCGCACCTGGAAGCAGTCTGGATATTACCTATAAGAATTCCATCCTTGAAGACGAAAACAGGGTCATCTGGAATTATGTCGAAAACATCCGCCACACCTTCGCTTCCGACCAGCTCAACAGCCTTTCCCTTAAAGTACTTTATTACCTCGATTATCAGTATTTAAGGAAAAGAAACAGAACGGCATAGCCCGCCCAAATAATCCCCCGTTTATTTGGTGGGTATGAATAAAGAAGGTACTTTTGCGGAACAATCGACTTTTAAAATATTCTGTAATGAAACATGAAGATCTCGGATTCAATTCAAAATTGATCCATGAAGGCGGCGTCGAAGATGCCCTGGGTAGTGCAGTGGTTCCCATTTATCAAACCTCCACATTTAAATTCAGAAGCGCTGAACACGGAGCCCAGTGTTTTTCGGGCGAAAGCGATGGATATATTTATTCCCGCATCGGTAATCCCACTATTAAAGCCCTCGAAAATGCCGTAGCTGCCGTTGAAGGTGGTTTTGGCGGTATCGCAACCGCTTCTGGTATGGGTGCTGTGAGTACCGTTTATATGGCCCTGTTAAGTCAGGGTGCCCACGTGGTAAGCCATGGAGCTATTTACGGTCCGGCCCGCGGAATTATGCAGACCATTATGGCCCGCTTCGGTGTTGAATATACTTATGTAGATACTTCAGATCTTGAAAGCGTAAAAAACGCCATTCGTCCAAATACAAAATTCATTTATACTGAAACACCTGCCAATCCTACCATGGACATCACTGACCTGAAAGCGATCAGTGATCTGGCACACGAACACGGCATCCCTGTCGTGGTGGACAATACGTTCTGCAGTCCTTATCTGCAGCAGCCTTTGTTGCTGGGTGTGGATATCGTATTGCATTCAATGACCAAATTTATCAACGGTCACGCCGATATAATAGGTGGTATCATCGTTGCTAAAGAAAAAAAATATTATGATATGCTCCGCCCGGTGATGGTGAATATGGGATTTAATATTGATCCGCATCAGGCATTCTTAGCACATCGTGGATTGAAAACACTGGGGATCCGCGTAGATCGCGCTCAGGAAAATGCTATTAAAGTGGCTAATTTCCTCGAAAGTCATCCTCAGGTTGAAATCGTTCGCTATCCCGGTCTGAAATCCCATCCTCAATATGAGCTTGGTTGTGCTCAGATGAAAGGTCCCGGATGCATGATCAGCTTTGAATTAAAAGGTGGTGTAGAAGCAGGACGTATCCTGATGAATAATGTGCACATGATTCTTCTGGCCGTTTCACTCGGCGGGGTAGAAAGCCTTATTCAGCACCCGGCATCTATGACGCATTCCAAACTCTCGCGCGAAAACCGTATGGAAGCCGGTATTACCGATGGACTGGTGCGGCTTTCTGTTGGGATTGAAGATGTGGATGATATTTTAAATGATCTTAAGCAGGCGCTCTCTGCAATCAAATAGGAAATATTGTCGTTGAATCTGCGTTATTTTTCTTCTGCAACACGTCTTAAAATTTATTAATTTTGCTTCCCTTTGGAACTTCCTACCGGAACACTGCCCTGCAGTGTTCCGGAATCTTTAACAACATATAAAGCCATTTATCAATGGAAACGAACGAACACACCCATCAGAACCCGGAAGAACAAATTGTTCCCAAGGCGGACGAATTGAACAAGGAGGTACCATCCTCCGAAGCAGCACAGGAAATCGAGACCCCACCCGCTGAAGAAATTCAGCCGGAGGTAACCGAAACCCCCAACACTGAAGAAATTCAGCCGGAGGTAACCGACGTGAAAACTTCCGTAAAGGAAACATTACCCGGGGAGGAGGCTTCTCAGATTGACCATGAGTTGAACAAACTCGAAATGCACGAGGCCATTCAGGAGGCGGAGGCTGAAATCGAACTGCCCGAAGAGCACGGTGAAGAACATCTAGATGAGCCCGAGGTGGACTACAGCACCCTGAATAAAGACCAGTTGCTGGAAAAACTCGAAGCAGAAGTGAATCACGACGATATTAATCGTGTGAAAAACCGTATTTCCTCTATCAAAGTTGCATTCCTCAGCATTATTAAAGATGAGAAACAGGCGGCTGCCGATGCCTATATTGCAAACGGCGGTATCGCTGAAGAATATAAACCCGAACCCGATCCGGCCGAAGAAAAGTTCCGTCAGATTTTTGATATCTACAGAGTAAAAAGAGCCCGGTTTAATGAGCTGCTCGAGAAACAGAAACTTGAAAACCTGGCCGCTAAACAACAGGTGCTCGATGAACTCAAAGTGTTGGTAAACTCTGAAGAAACGCTCAAGAGGACCTACGATGAGTTTAAGGGGTTGCAGGACAGATGGAAAAAAATCGGACTGGTGCCGCGCACAGAGATCAATAACCTCTGGCAAAACTATAATTTTCTGGTCGAAAGGTTTTTTGACAAGGTTAAAATCAATAAGGAATTAAAAGATCTTGACCTGAAAAAAAATCTGGAGCAGAAGATGCTGCTGTGCGAAAAGGCTGAAGAATTGCTGCTTTCAAACAGTGTGCATAAATCGTTTAAGCTGCTGCAGAAATATCACGATGAGTGGAAGGATATCGGTCCGGTTCCCCAGGATAAAAAAGATGAAATCTGGGAACGCTTTAAAACCGTGACCGACCGCATTAACGTGATGCGTAAAGATTATTACAATAGCCTTCAGGAAGAACAGGAAAATAATCTGCTGGCCAAATCGGCACTGTGCGACAAAATCGAAACCCTGCTTGCAGATGAAATTACCTCCATGCAGGTCTGGAAAGAAAAAACCACAGAGGTCACCGAAATGATGAACCTGTGGCAGGCCATTGGCCGGGCACCAATTAAAGACAATGATGAGATCTGGCAGCGCTTTAAAAAATCCATCAATCATTTTTATAACCTTAAAAAAGATTTCTTTGGCGGATTAAAAGAACAGCAGGTCACTAACTACAACCTGAAGGTGAACCTTTGCCTGCAGGCGGAAGCATTAATCACCAGCACCAACTGGAAAACCACCACCAACGACTATTTGAGGCTGCAACAGGAGTGGAAAAACATCGGTCCTGTGCCCCGCAAGTATTCCGATAAAATCTGGAAACGCTTCCGTACCGCATGTGATGCATTTTTTCACGCCAAAGCGCATTACTTCGCTAACATCAATCAGATGGAAGGGGAGAATATGCAGAAAAAGCTTGAGCTGATTAAGCAGGTGGATGAATTCCCTGTGGGTGAAGATAAAAAAGACAACCTCGAGGCCCTGCGCAACTTTCAGCGTGCATGGATGGAGATTGGACACGTTCCGATGGATCAGAAAGAGAAATTACAGAACGATTTCCGTGCTGCCATTAACCGCTTGCTTGATCGCCTGAAAATTTCGACCGTTGAGGCCAATACCCTGCAATATAAAAATAAGCTTGATGCTATGCAGTCCTCCCCGGATTCCGGAAAAATCATGTACCGCGAACGGAACCTGATGGAAGGCAAAATCAGTAAACTGCAAAGCGATATCCTGCTTTGGGAAAACAATCTTGGATTCCTTGCTGCATCTAAGAATGCTGACATCCTTAAAGAGGAATTCGAACATAAAATCAAAAGTGCAAAAGAAGAAGTGCAACTGTTGAAAGCCAAATTGAAATTACTGGCTCGTCAGTAAAACATTATTTCTTCACGTAATTAAGGGCGAACAGGCTTCAGGCTTGTTGGCCCTTTTTTTTAGTGCTTCGTGCTTCAATCAATCCAAAGTTGGGGTACGACTCTAGCCAAAGCATCGTCGGGGTATGAATAACTGCTATGGGTGGTCACGGGGCGACTGCCTTAAGCGTGAGCCTTGCGGGCAGTCACCCCGTGACTAAGCCCATTAGAACGTCGGGGTACGACTTTCTCTAACCTCTGAGTTACGAAAAACCCAGATGCAGAAAATTTTGCTGTTCGTCGTGCCCCGACTGGTTATGGTTGAGTCGGGGCACGACGAATAGCACAGATTCTGCGTCCTGATAGGGCGCATCTCCAATCTCGCTTAAAGTCGTACCCCGACAAATGTTATGGGGTTACAAGTATTGCCCTGACAACATAACTCCTAACTTTTTCCTAACCCAAATGACCTGAAAACATCAAATTAATGTACCTTTGAAAAACAAAACAATTACCTATGGAAAATCCAAATACCCCTCCGGGATTTGCCCCGGAAACACCGACCTACGGTCATCCTCATCCTAAAAAACCCATGCTGCCCGGATCACTGGCAGCGCTTATTCTGGGCATAGTATCATTAGCCGGAATGGCATTTTTCGGATGGATTCCTGCGATTATTGGCTTAAACAAAGCGAAGGAGGCTGAAGAAGCCAACCAGATGGAGCCCGGAAAATATTGCGATAATTCCATCAGAATGGCGGCTGCAGGTCGCAAAATGAGCATGATAGGACTAATTCTTGGGCTGCTTGGCATCCTGTTGTGGGTTCTTTATTTTGCCTTCATTTTCTGGGTAATTAAGGAATCTAACGGCCATTCAGGCTATGAATACTATTGATGAAAATCCCAACAATTGAACAGCTCAGGGCACTGGATGCCCTGACGATAGAACGGGAGCCGGTATCTTCAGTAGATCTTATGGAACGGGCCGCCCGCCAGTGTTTCCAATGGATCGAGAATACGGTCCCGCGTGAAAAACCGATCCTGATTTTTTGCGGAACAGGTAACAACGGCGGTGATGGCCTCGTGGTAGGCCGTCTGCTGGCTCAGAAAAAGAGACCGGTTCAGGTTTTTATTCTCAGGGTGACAGACCAGTGCTCTGATGATTTTACTGCGAATTTCACCCGGCTGAAACAAAACCCGAAAATTGAAATCAATGAATTATCGGAGGGCAGCGCTATTTCACCAATTCCGGAACATGCAGTGATTATCGATGCCATCTTCGGATCGGGCCTTAACAAGCCTGTTGACGGTTGGGTGGCCGATGTAATTACCATCCTTAACCGCAGTAAAGCGTATAAAAAAATTGCCATCGATATCCCTTCCGGACTTTTCGCGGAAGATAACAGCCATAATGCCGGAACAGTATTCAGGGCCGATGTAACGCTCACTTTTCAGTTTCCTAAACTGTCGTTCTTTTTTCCGGAAAACGGCCCTTTTGTCGGCGCATGGAATGTGCTGCCGATCGGACTGCATCCGGCTTCCATCGAAGAGACCAAAGTAAAAAAATGGATGCTGGAAGCAAGTGATGTCAAACCGCTGATCAAACCCCGCGAAACATTCGCCCATAAGGGAACCTTCGGACATGCCCTGCTGATCGCGGGAAGTCACGGAAAAATGGGCTCGGCGATTCTTGGATCCCGCGCCGTTCTTAGGTCAGGGGCAGGACTGGTCACTACCCATATTCCGCAATGTGGATATAGCATTATGCAGACGGCTGTTCCGGAAGCAATGGTGAGCACGGATCCAGAAGAAAATTTCTATTCGGCCAATCCCGATATCGGAAGCTATCAGGCTATTGCTGTCGGTCCTGGCATAGGCACCGATCCTGCCACACAGAAGGCATTGAAAGTTTTGATTCAGGAAGCAGCGCTGTCAATTATTTATGATGCAGACGCCCTGAACATACTTTCGGAAAATAAAACCTGGCTGGGATTTCTTACGGTGGAGTCCATTCTTACGCCCCATCCTAAAGAGTTTGAACGCCTGGCTGGGAAATCATCCAATGGGTATGAACGCTTGCAGCAGCAGATCGAATTCAGCGTTAAACACGGTGTTTATGTGATTCTGAAAGGCGCCCACTCGAGCATCAGTTGTCCCGATGGCACCGTTTATTTCAACACCACCGGTAATCCGGGCATGGCCACCGCCGGCAGCGGCGATGTACTCACCGGCATATTGCTTGGGCTGAAAGCCCAGGGATATTCTTCACTCCATGCCTGTCTCCTTGGGGTGTATTTGCATGGAATGGCCGGTGATATTGCGGCTGACCGCCGTACACAGGCCGGAATGACCGCAGGAGATATTATTGAGTTTAGCGGAAAGGCGTGGAGGGTCTTGCGGTAGAAGAAAAGTGAATCAAAAACCGCTATCTTTGCCCCAACAAGAAAAGATGAAAACCAAGTGCGCCATCGTCTGCGTTACAAACGACCTGTCTAACGACCGCAGGGTGGATAATACTTGCAGTGTTCTGACTTCACTGGGATTTGAGGTAACCCTGGTGGGCCGGAAACGGAAAGGGAGCATTGCCCTGAAGCCGAGGAAGTACGCGACCTTCAGGATGAGGTTGTGGTTCGACAAGGGTTTTTTGTTTTATGCTGAAATCAATATGCGCCTGTTCTTTTTTCTGCTGGTGCGAAGGGCTGGTCTTATCGTGGCCAACGATCTTGATACCTTATGGCCGGCTCATCTGGCAGCGAAACTTAAATCGAGCGATCTGGTTTATGATACCCACGAATTTTTTACCGGTGTCCCGGAATTGGTTGAACGACCCCGGGTGCAGAAGGTGTGGACACGAATCGAACAAAGGATATTTCCGCATCTGAAATATGTAATTACGGTTAATGATTCTATTGCGGATCTGTACCGTGAGCTTTATAACAAGACGCTGATCGTGATTCGCAATGTTCCACCATTGCGTGATACCGCCACTGATGGCCGCAAAGCTGCGCTCGGGATTCCTGAGGATAAAAAAGTAATCTTGCTGCAGGGCGCCTGGATCAATAAGGACAGGGGCGGGGAGGAGGCCGTGGAAGCGATGGCTTTTATTGAGAATGCCGTACTACTGGTGATTGGCGGAGGAGACGTTATTCATGTATTGAAAGAAATCGCTGAAAAGCCCGGCATTAAAGGAAAAGTAATCTTTAAGGACCGCCTGCCATTTGAAGAACTTTGTCAGTACACCGCTATTGCCGATATCGGATTGAGCATCGATAAAGACACCAACATTAATTATCGTTTCAGTCTGCCCAATAAGTTGTTCGATTACATCCACGCCGGGGTTCCTGTACTGGCTTCTCCGCTGGTGGAGGTTAGTAAAATCGTTTCCGGGTACAAAGTCGGTGAACTGATTACCTCACACAATCCGGAATCCATTGCCGGTTCAATGCTGCAAATGATCAATAACGAGGAACAACTCCGGCATTATAAGGCAAACTGTATAAAAGCGCGTACGGAGTTATGCTGGGACCGGGAGAGGAAAATTGCTGAAGAACTTTACCGGCGTTTTCTCTGATAGGCAACACAAAGTAATTCACCCAGTTTAAAAAGATCAAAGGATCTGAGCGACGGCTCGTCGGAGTGCAAATTGCGAAGAATTTGCTGTTTCCGCAATACATACATCCAGCGGGCCAACGGCGCTAGACCAAATTTTTTGATACGCAGGTAAACCCTGGCAAGTTTTACCGTGCTCACGTCAATTCCCCTCGAACAAAGCGATTCCAGATTTTTCACCCCTTCCAGCGTTTTATCCAGAAAGTCCTGTGAGGATTCCAGTCCCAGATGCCGCAAGGGATTATCAATATGCTGAATCGGAATCAGGTGTTTCATGAGGTCCTGTCCGAATTGGGTATCTTCGTGACCATAACCTTGTAGTGTTTCGTTCAGCGGGTGCTCAAGAAACAGGTTTTTCGGGATCACAAAATTATTGGTCTGAAACGATTGGTATGGGTTGTCGACCCTTTGCCTGACGCTGAAAACTTCACGTTGCGTACCGTATTTCCAACGAAGGTAAAGCTCTTTTTTTTCGGGTCGCAAAGGCTCATAGGTCCTTCCGCCATAAATAAGCGATCCGGGTTCCAGGCATTTGATGTAACGTGCGATAAAGTCATCATATTCCGGAAACGAATCACAATCGAGGAATAGCAGGTATGGGAATTCAGCATCGCGGGCCAGCATATTTCTGATGGCTGAACGCCCGATGTTCTGTGGAAGTTCTTTGTAGGTTACGGCATCCATTTGCTCCAGCTCGCGGTTGATGTTTTGGAAAGGGCAGCCGGAAGCATCGTCATAACACCTGATCTCAAAGGGGATGCCTGCATTATGTGCTTGCCGGACCAGTTCAAGCACAAAGGGCCTGATATCGTAATTATAAACAGGAATCAGAATTGAAAGCATGTGTGGGCTTACTGAAGATTATTTTCGGGATTCATTTCTATGTGAGGGCCCTGAGTGTTTCCATTCTCTATCAGGTGGCCGTCTTCGCAACGGAAGGTTCTCGACGGGAACCGGCGGAACAGGGAATAATCGTGGGTAGAGACAAAAACAGCTGTGCCTTTTTTGCTGATGTCGATCAGAATCTGCACCACATCTTCAGATGTTTTCGGATCGAGGTTTCCGGTAGGTTCATCGGCCAGAATGATTTCCGGACGGTTAAGCAACGCACGTGCAATGCCCACCCGTTGCTGTTCTCCTCCCGATAACTGGTGGGGCATTTTTAATCCTTTCCCGCCAAGGTGAACGCTTTCCAAAACTTCCTGCGAACGTTTCTGCATTTCAGCTTTATCGGCCCAACCGGTAGCTTTCATCACAAATTCAAGATTTTCGTTTACTGAACGGTCGGTGAGTAACTGGAAATCCTGAAACACAATGCCCAGTTTACGGCGTAAATAGGGGATTTCCTTGTTCCTGATGGTTCGTAAATTAAACCCGGCCACTTCAGCGGTCCCGTCAACAGCCGGAATCTGGCAATAAATCAGTTTTAACAGGCTGCTTTTTCCGCTGCCGGTTTCACCAATCAGGTACACAAATTCCCCGCCGGCGATCTGCAGGGAAACATTGGAAAGTATGAGGTTCTGATTCTGGAAAACGGAAACATCTGCCAGTTTGATAACCTGCGGGGTTGGATCCTGTAATTGCTCGTCCATAGGGTTGTGATCAAATAATACTTCAAAATTATACTAACGTACTTAATTTCACCAGCTGTCCGTAAGGCAGGTGGGTCATTATTGTGGTGACCGCCGGCCTGGTCTTTTCTTTTAATGGGCCCAGTGATGCAATTTGGGGTTTATCTGCCCTGAAATAGGCTACCAGGGTAAAATTACAATCCCTGACCTGAATAAAATCCGGCATGTTGTTTACCCCCCTGATCTTCATGATATAGGCCTCCTCACTGCTCATTTCAACCTGATTTTAATGCAAAGTTAGGCAAACCCTATAACGAAATAATGAGCCGGCTTATTTGTTATGAACATGGTTTGTTAATTCCTTTTTGAGCAGTTTCTTCGTATATTTGTATGATGTATCCACGATGAATGACACTTCAACGATGATAAGTGATGATCTTATGTTTGAGTATAAAAAGCAATAAAGAACCCCCCGGGGCTAGTGGTCATTCACCCGGGAATCCTTGTGATCGCCGTCCCGCTGTAGCGGGAACATTTTACCCGGATAAGCCTGAAGAATTGCAGAAAGAGGTGGAGAAATTCTTTGAAGAAGCAGTGCCACCGAAGGATGGCGGGAATGTTCAAGCCATCATTGTGCCCCATGCCGGCTACGTGTTTTCGGGACAGGTAGCGGCTTCCGGCTTCAATCAGATCGATCCGCATAAAAAATACAAACGTATTTTTATTATTGGAAGCAGCCATACCACTCATTTTTCGGGGGCTAGTGTTTATGCGGAAGGGAGTTTTATTACTCCCCTGGGCAGGGTTCCCGTTGATTCTGCTATGGCAACAACCCTGATTGAGCAGCACTGTTTCTTTCATTTTGACAAATCGGTGCATAATGGTGAGCACAGCCTGGAAGTCCAGCTTCCATTTTTACAGGCTCACATGAAACATGAATTTTCCATTGTGCCCATTGTAATCGGCGGGCAATCGCCTTCGAATTGCTTTAGTATTGCCTCTGCCCTGAAGCAATACTTAACCGAAGATAACCTGTTTGTGATTTCCTCCGATTTTTCGCACTATCCCAATAACAAGGATGCACGAATGGTGGATCAGCTTACCGTTAATGCCATTTTGACCAATAAGCCCGAAACCCTGCTGTTAACCCTCGAGAATAATGCAATGATGAATGTTGGTGGATTGCTCACCAGCCTTTGCGGATGGACTTCCGTGCTTACCCTGATGTATATGACGGGGGGCAATAATGGCTATACCTACAAGCATGTGCAATATATGAATTCTTCGGATTCCCCTTTCGGGGATACAAACCGGGTGGTGGGTTACAATTCGCTGGTGCTTTTCAGCGACCCCAATGTCGGATCTCAGGAGTTTAATATCAATAGTGAAGACCGGAAAACCCTGTTAAATCTTGCAAGGAATACCATCCTGACGTTTATTCGGAAGGAGGAGCTGCTGGCGCCGGATACCTCCGGCTATTCTCCGATGCTCAGGCAGCCATGCGGTGCTTTTGTGAGTTTGCATAAGGAAGGTAACCTCCGGGGTTGTATCGGTCATTTCACGCCTGATATGCCGCTGTATGCCGTGGTACAGCAAATGGCCATTGCTGCGGCAACAGAGGATTACCGTTTTGCACGTGTGAAGGAACCGGAGATGGACAGTATCGACATTGAAATCTCTGTGCTATCGCCTTTACGGAAGATTACCTCCGTGGATGAAATCGAATTAGGGAAACATGGCATTTATATCGCTAAAGGCAAACTAACAGGCACCTTTCTTCCACAGGTAGCCACGGAAACCGGCTGGACCCTTGAAGAGTTCCTGGGGCATTGTTCCCGCGATAAAGTGGGCATTGGCTGGGAGGGCTGGAAAAGCGCCGATATCTATATTTATTCTGCTATCGTGTTTGGCGAAAAGAGATAAGGGTAACGAAGAAACCGGACGTTATAGATAAACACTAATTTCTGATAATATCGGCGCCGATTAAGCGAAGGCGCTCGTCGATATGCTCATATCCGCGATCGATTTGCTCGATGTTATGGATGGTGCTCTGACCTTCGGCTGACAGTGCCGCAATCAGCAGGGCCACCCCGGCACGGATGTCGGGAGAAGTCATTGAAATGCCCCTGAGCGGGTATTGTTTGTTGAGTCCGATAACGGTGGCCCGGTGCGGGTCGCAGAGAATAATCTGGGCGCCCATATCGATGAGTTTGTCCACAAAGAACAATCTGCTCTCGAACATTTTTTGATGAATCAGAACGCTTCCCCTTGCCTGTGTGGCCACAACCAGAGCCACGCTGATAAGGTCAGGCGTGAAACCCGGCCAGGGAGCATCGGCAATGGTCATGATAGAGCCATCAATATAGTTTTCGATTTCGTAATAGTCCTGACGGGGAATGTAAAGGTCATCGTTGCGCAATTCCATCTTAACGCCCAGTCGCTGAAAAACATCAGGAATGATTCCCAGGGCCTTGTAGTTAACGTTTTTAATGGTGAGTTCAGAAGCCGTCATTGCGGCCAGGCCGATAAAACTTCCTACTTCGATCATGTCAGGAAGCAGGCGGTGTTCGGTGCCATGCAGGGACTTCACGCCTTCGATGGTGAGCAGGTTAGATCCGATACCCTGAATCTTAGCTCCCATCCGCGCAAGCATATCGCACAACTGGTAAAGGTAAGGTTCGCAGGCGGCGTTAAAAATGGTGGTGGTGCCTTCGGCCATTACGGCGGCCATCACGATATTGGCGGTTCCGGTAACGGAAGCCTCATCGAGCAGCATATAAGTCCCACGCAATTTTTTACCCGAAATATGGTAAATATTGTCTTTATGATTATACAGGAAATTGGCCCCCAGTTTCTGGAAACCTACGATATGTGTATCAACACGGCGGCGGCCGATTTTATCTCCGCCCGGTTTCGGCATGATCGCTTTTCCAAAACGTGCGAGCAGTGGGCCGATCAGCATAACAGAGCCGCGCAGACTGGAGCTTTTGGCAATAAAATCAGGGGTTTCGAGGTAATCCGTATTGATTGAATCTGCCTTGAAGGAATAGATGCCTGTCGCTTTTTTAACGACTTTAACACCCATATCCTGCAGCAACTGCATGAGCATATTTACATCGCGGATATCGGGAATGTTGCTGATGGTAATTTCATCGGAAGATAAGAGGCACGCGCAAATAACCTGCAGTGCTTCATTTTTTGCACCCTGTGGGGTAATTTCTCCCTGAAGCCTTTTGCCTCCGTTGATGGTAAATGTGTTCATCCCTCTATTGATGCAGCCTATTATCCCTGCTGTCTTTTTTGTTTTTTCCGGTTATAATTTCCGTAGTTCTTCTGGTTGAGGCCCGGTTTATTGCTGGGTCCGGTAAATTTCTTTTTCTTGTTGCGTTGAATAATTTCACTCACTGCCTCAAGCTTGGTGTCTTCCGCTAATTCCAGTTTTCCGTCAGAAAGCAGGGTAAGGTGTTTTGCAATCAGATCGTCCTGTACACTTTCACGGTTCCAGTTAAGATACATTTTCTTAAGATGGTTGGCAATATATCGCGTCAGGGTTTCTTTTTCCTCGCCTGTGGGGAGTTCGATGGTCTTTGCGATCATCATTTCTACATTTTTCCCGTATTGCTTGAAGCGGATATCAGTATGAGGATAATTCGGTTTTACAGGTACATGGTCTTCGTGATGTTCCGGCATGGGGAAAGGAGAGTCAATATCAAGTTTATAATCCGACATGATATACAGATGATCCCATAATTTTTGCTTGTAATCGCCGCCCTCACGTTGGGCATTGGTAAGTTGTCCCATCACCATTACGATCTGACGGGCTGCGCGGGTGCGTTTTTCTTTGTCCTCGATGGACAGCGCAAATGCGATCATTTCCTGCACACTTCTTCCATATTCAGGAATGGCAAGATGCTCGCGTTGTGTGTTGTAATTCATAAAAAAACTTTAATTCGAAAAAACGGTTAGTTTAAAAGTTCCGCCTTGTGATGATTTGAGCTTTTATAGCTTTGGGCAGAAATATACAGTGTAGTTCCTGTAGGGAAATTCCCTGCAAAGGTAATAAATTTTCCGGTATGTCCGGAAGTGACTTCGAATTTTTCAACCCACGCTTAAGCGTACACCAGTGGTTGGGTTATTCCTTTGAGTACACGTATACCGTTATCAGCCAGGGCTTCCATTTCGTCTTCGCCGCCATAAGCATATACGGGTGCGATTTTATGCACCCTTTCGGTGATCCAATCGTTGAACCATTTGCTGTTGGCAATGCCGCCGGTAAGCAGAATGCCATCCACCTCGCCTTTCAGCACGGTACTCATGGCGCCGATTTCCTTGCAGACCTGGTATCCCATTGCAAAGAAAGCATCATAGGCTACCTTATCGCCTTTTTCGGCACGGAGTTCTACATCATAGGCATCGTTGGTGCCGGTATAGGCTACCAAGCCCCCTTCACCCTTGATCATTTTCTGGATCTCTTTCTGGGTGTATTTTCCGCTGAAGCATAATTTTACCAGCTGTCCAACAGGCAGGGTTCCGCTGCGTTCTGGCGAGAAAGGACCTTCCCCGTCAAGAGCCTGGTTCACGTCGATGACCCGGCCTTTGCAATGCGCACCCACACTGATTCCGCCGCCCAGATGAACTACGATAAGATTCATGTCTTCGTAATTGCATTCCATAACAGCCGCGTGTTTGCGGGCAATGGCTTTTTGATTCAGGGCATGAAAAATAGAAATTCTTTCAAACAACGGGTGGCCAGCGTAACGGGCAATCGCTTCCATTTCGTCCACCACTACCGGATCCGCGATGAAGGCACGGGCACCCGGTAAGGATTTTACCAGGTCAGCCGCAATTAAACCGCCAAGATTAGAGGCATGTTCCCCCAGGGGGCTGTGCCTTAAGTCGTTTTGCATCGTTTCGTTCACTTCATACACCCCGCCCGGAATGGGCTTTAGCAATCCTCCGCGGCCCACCACGGCCTTAATCAGGTCGAGGTTAATGTCGGCTTCGTGGAGTTGTTCCAAAATCACATTTTTCCGGAAACCGAACTGGTCGGTGATTTTATCAAAGGGTTGCAGTTCCTCAGTACTGTGACGTATCGTCTTAACAAATATGCGTTCATGGCCGTTAAAGACAGCAATTTTTGTGGAGGTAGAGCCGGGATTGATTGCGAGGATGCCTAAGTTTTCCATTGTTGTATTGACGTTTTTTTTAGTTGGCCAAAAGTAGCAATATTTTTATAATCTGGTAAAAAAGCTGTAGCAACACCGGGACTTACTTTGCCAGCATGGCGCCCAGCGCGATAGAGTATAGTTTGGTCTTTTCTGAATCGCCCCTGGAAGTCAGAATACACGGCACTTTGGCTCCGAAAACTACAGCCCCTAATTCCGCGCCTGCAAGTTTGGTGTTGGTTTTAAAGAATACATTTCCCGCTTCAATGTTGGGGAAAAGCAGGCAGTCGGCATCGCCGGCAACGGCTGATTTCAGTTTTTTAATTTCGCAGCTTTCCTTGTCAATAGCCACATCCATTGCAAGCGGGCCGTCGATGAGGGCATGATTGATCTGGCCCCGGTCGCTCATTTTCGAAATAATCGCAGCATCAGTACAAGCAGTCATTCCTAACGAAACCTGTTCTGTGGCAGCAATGATGGCAATTTTGGGTGTTTCAATCTGAAGGGCATGCGCCGTCTGTACCAGGTAACCCGTGATGGCGATTTTTTGTTTCAGGTCGGGCAGGGGAATAATGGCTACGTCTGCAACGATGAGCAGTTTGTGATAGCGTGGGTTTTCAATCACGGTAACGTGACTCAGTACAGCGTTGGGGCTCGACATCAACCCTTTTTCTTTGTGAAGGATGGCGCGCATATATTTATCAGAAGTCACCAATCCTTTCATTAAAATATTGCCCTTTCCCTGATTAATCAGGTCGACAGCCAGCATCGTGGCTTTCATGTCGTCGGCTTCATGAACGATTACAAACTTATTAGCATCAATGTTATGTTCAGTACATACTTTCCTGATGATGGTTTCGTCCCCTACAAGGGTGGCATCGAGTAATCCCATATCTACCGCCTGACTTACGGCTCCGATAGTGTGTGAATCGTTGGCATAGGCAGCAACCAACCTGTTTTTACTTTTGCTCTTCAGCGCCTCGAACATCTGATCTAACTTAGTAATTGCCATAACTGAATCTGTTGTTTTGTTTGATGAAATGGTTAATAATAAATGAAGGTAAGTAAAAAAAAATGCCGGGTTACCGGCATCATTTAGTGTAAAATTCAATCATTCTGATAATGGCTTTGGTGCACACCGGGCAGAAGTTGTCCTCCGAAATGGATTTCATGGTGCAATCGTAAGAAGGCCTGTAAACGCCTTTGCTTACATAACCGCCGCCTTCGTAAACACCTATTTTCGGTCTGGGGTCAAGGCTGGCAGGGGTGGGTACAGGGGTGGCGGGATCCAGCATGTCTTTCCACTTAACATCAAAATTTATGAGTGTGGTCAGGTTGGGTTCCCAGGGTTCAATCGTTAAGGGGTAAAATTCGATATAAGAAGTTTCCGAATCATAATATTCGTCTCCCAGTCCGGCGAAAGAGTGGCCGAACTCATGGGTAAAGACATAGGCGCCGTGTTCGTTATCAGCAATGCTCACAGCGTAATGATTAAAAATGGCCCCGCCACCATAATGATCGGTATTGACGATGATATAAATCTGGTCGTAAGGCGCGTTTGCTGCAAGGTCGCGGATCGATTTATTGTCGGTCGACATCAGGTAACGTTCCGAATCGAAGGTGTAGAATGAACTGTTCAGAATGGTTTTTTTCCAGGTAAAGGTGCCGGGATAGTCTGTGCCTGATTCGGCAGAGGGCGCATTGATGCCCCAGATGTTGAATTTCTTTTTATACTGGTCATAGGGTTTACAGGAAAACAGGTATTCGCTGAACTTTTTGCAATCCTTTTTAAACTTTTCCATTTCCTCTTTGGTGTATCCCTCAGGCAGCATAACAATGTCTACGCAGGTTGCAGGGTCGCCTGATTTGAGGATGTCAAATTTCGGATATTCCAGACGGCGCTCTTTGGTTACGAAATAGCTTTTAGGGTTCACTTCGTACTGGAATTTCCGTTCCCATGCGCCTGCTTTATTGCGGCTGTAAAAATCAACCCGCACATTATGCTTGGGACAGGGGAATACGACGGTTTCGCTGAAGGATTTTACTGTCTTCTGTGCTTCTTCAGTAGTTTGCCATTCGCTGAACAGCGTACAGTAAGTGCCTGAATAGATCAGCGAATCGTACACCAGGTCAATGACTTCAAATTTATATTTTCCGTAATTAAACTGATCGATCAGATTGGTTTTGGAGCCTCCGTAAAAGGGTTCGATGTAGCATTGGTCGAGCGAGTAGAATTCATTATCCTTGTCGCCGGAATGATAATAATCGATCCGCATGGTTTTATCTTCAAAAAAGCTACTGAACTGCGCCATGGAATTCAGTCCGAGGAAACACAGTAAAATGGCAAGAAATGTTCTCATATGTTTTTTGTGTTTGGGTTCTTTTTTAGTGGGGATAAAGGTAGATAAAAAAAGAATTTGTCATTATATAATCCAACCAGCGGTCAGAAGGCTTTAACGAAAAAGTCCCACACCGGATCGGAGGGGGGATTGGCAACGATGGTAATTAACTCATCCTTCACCGGGTGCTGGAAACTCAGGAATCGTGCGTGGAGACTGATGCTGACATCGGGATTCGCCCGTGGGAAGCCATATTTAAGATCGCCTCTGATGGGACAACCGATAGCGGCCAGCTGTGCCCTGATCTGATGGTGGCGTCCCGTAAGGAGTTCCACTTCCAAAAGGTAAAACCTGTCGCTGGCACCGATTAACTGATATTTCAATTCGGCCAGCTGCGATCCCTCCACAAAATTATTGTATAGATAGGATTTGTTCTGGCGGGCATTCTTTTTAATGTAGCTGGTGAGATGATCAGCATCTTTGGGTGGTTTTTCCTTTACCACAGCCCAGTATTTTTTTTCGATCTCTCTTTCACGGAAACGTTTGTTCATCCGGTCAAGGGCTTTACTGGTTTTGGCAAAAAGCACCACGCCACTTACCGGGCGGTCGAGGCGGTGAATCACGCCAAGAAAAACGTCGCCAGGCTTATTATACTCCCGTTTTATATATTCCTTGATGGCGTCGGTCATAGGCGTATCAAGGGTTTTGTCGGTCTGGACCAGATCAGATGCCCGTTTATTGACCGCGATGAGGTGGTTGTCCTCGTATAATATCTCGGGTATGGTATAAGAAGGAAAGCCCACTTTTTCCTTTTGAGGGTGTTGAAAAGTGCGGGAGGGACCGTTCATGATCAGTATTGCTCTTTTTCGTTGGGGAAATTCGATGATTTCACATCGCGGATATATGAAAGAACCGCTCCTTTGACTTCCTCGTTCAGGTTATGATAACGGCGCAGGAAACGCGGCGAAAAATCGAGGTTGATCCCCAGCATATCGTGCAGTACCAGTACTTGTCCGTCGGTGCCCGCACCGGCACCAATGCCAATGGTGGGGGTTTTGATGCTTTTGGAGACTTCTTCCGCCAGTGTGGCTGGGATTTTTTCTAACACAATCGCAAAACAACCGGCGTGATCCAGTAACAGGGCGTCTTCGCGTAGCTTGGTCGCTTCTTTTTCGTCGGTAGCCCGCACTACATAGGTGCCGAATTTATGGATGGACTGGGGTGTCAGTCCAAGATGTCCCATAACCGGAATTCCGGCCGACAGAATGCGTTCAACGGAATCGATGATCTCGCTGCCCCCTTCCATTTTCACTGCATCCGCCCCTGATTCCTTCATGATGCGGATGGCCGATGACAATGCCTTTTTTGAATTGCCCTGATAGGTTCCGAAGGGAAGGTCGACCACCACCAATGCCCTGGTAACGGCCCTCATCACCGAGGAGGCATGGTAGATCATCTGGTCAAGTGTGATGGGCAGGGTGGAAGAGTGACCGGCCATAACATTGGAGGCTGAATCGCCTACCAGAATTACGTCTATATCTGATTCGTCAAGGATCTTGGCAAAGGAAAAATCGTACGCGGTAAGCATAGCGATCTTTTTCCCGCGTAGCTTCATTTCCTGAAGTACGTGGGTGGTGATTTTCGATATTCTTGTTTTACCTTCTGTCGACATATGATGAGGTGTTTATATATTGGTGCAAAGATACGTAATTAAGCGATAGAATTAGCAAAAGAGCCGTTGCCGGGATACTTGACTGGTTGACTGGTTGATTCGTTAAATAGTTGATTGGATGAATAGTTGGTTAGTTGAATGGGAGACCAGTTGAATGGTTGATTGAATTCTATCTTTAAAACTGCCATAGTTAAATTGCGACAATCGATTATTTTATTACTTTTGCTGTCAAAGTTATTAAGGCATGAAGATATTTTCCAGATTGATGCTGCTGCTGTTGATTGTATCTGCAGTATCGTGTGAAACGGATTTTGACATTAATGCACCCCAAAAGGACATTATGGTTGTGTTTGGCCTGTTGAGCCAGGACGATTCAATTCATTATGTTAAGATTACCAAAGCGTTTATCGGTGAGAGCGATGCCCTTGTTATGGCGCAGGATCCTGCCAATAGTGATTATGGTGATGTGCTCACCGTACAGGTGGAAGAGTACAGCAACGGCAGTCTGTCGCGTACTTATAATTGTGTCAGAACGCTGATTACAGAAAAAGAGGATGGGGGCTTTTATGCTCCGGACCAATACCTTTATGCCTTTACAGGAGATTTAAAGTCCACGTATGAGTACAGGCTTAAAATCACTCATAACGAAACTGGTAAGGAGGTTTCTTCGGAAACCGGTATGGTTAGCGATTTTGCAGTGACCAAACCTTACTATAATCCAGCAAATCCACAGATTGGCTTTGTTAACTCCAATGGTCAATACTCGCAATCGGAGGTAAAATGGGAGTCAGCCAAAAACGGCCGTCTGTACGAACCAACCTTCCGTTTCAATTACCGCGAAGTGGACCAGATCACCTTAGATACCGTCGATATGCACCTCGACTGGAAACTCGCATCTACCAAAGCTTCATTGCTCGACGGAGGTGAAACAATGATTTCTACTTACAACTCAGAAGCATTTTATAAGTTCCTCGAAGCCAATATCCCCGTCGACTTTAATAAATCAAGGATCATCGGAATGGTCGACCTGATTATCAGCGTGGGCGGTGATGAACTCAGCACTTACATCGATTTAAACAAGCCTTCCAACAGCATTATCCAGGAGCGGCCTGCATACACCAACGTAAGTAACGGGATTGGGATTTTTAGCTGCCGCCATACCAAGAAATACTCCTATAAGTTATCTTCATATTCGGTAGTTGCCCTGGTATCCGGTCAATACACCAGTCAGTTGAATTTTGAGTAAAAGTAATAAGATCAGCACTTTGCATTATCAAGCTATCAGAAAAGAAAAAAAAAGTGCTGAATATTTGGGAATAATAAAAAGAAAACACTAATTTTGCGCTCCGTTTCAAAATATAGAAATTTTATATCATATGTATCTTACACCAGAGGTTAAAAAAGGGCTGTTTAAAGATTACGGCAAATCAGAATTCGATACCGGTTCTTCAGAAGGACAGGTTGCATTGTTTACTTTCCGCATTCTACATCTTACCGAGCATCTTAAAATCAACAGGAAGGATAATGCCACCAGGCGTTCACTCGTATTGCTTGTTGGTAAGAGAAGGCGTTTGCTGGAATACCTGAAAAAGACTGATATTTTACGTTATCGTGAAATCATCAAGAAACTTAAACTGAGAAAGTAATTATGCTTCGGCATATTGAAAAATAAAAAAAGGCAATTATACAATTGCCTTTTTTGCATATATCTAAGTATTGTAAAAGTAGTTAATTAATCAAAAAAAGATGCCACAATTAGGAGTTACAAAAACCTTTGATTTAGGTGATGGGCGCAGTGTTTCGATCGAAACAGGCAAACTGGCCAAACAGGCTGACGGTTCAGTCGTAGTAAAAATGGGTGAAACCATGATTTTAGCAACTGTAGTTTCAAAAAAAGAAGCTTCGGCAAATGTTGACTTTTTGCCCTTAACAGTTGAGTACCAAGAAAAGTATGCTGCCACCGGGCGTTTCCCGGGAGGTTTTTTTAAGAGAGAAGCACGCCTCTCAGAGTACGAAATTTTAATTTCACGTATCGTGGATCGTGCCATTCGTCCCTTATTCCCGGCTGATTACCATGCCGATACCCAGGTGCTTATTACCCTGATTTCGGGAGATAAAGACATTATGCCGGATGCATTGGTCGGTCTGGCTGCATCAGCCGCTTTATGTGTTTCTAATATCCCGTTTAACGGACCGATCTCTGAATGCAGGGTAGGACGTATCAACGGTCAGTTCATCATAAACCCAACCATCCCCCAGATTCAGGAATCCGATGTTGACATGATCGTTGCTGCTTCATGGGACAACATTATGATGGTAGAGGGTGAAATGAAAGAAATGTCGGAAACCGACATGATTACCGCCATTAAGATTGCCCATGAGGCAATCCGCCTGCAGATTACAGCACAGAACGAACTGGTTGCAATGTTACCGCAGCCTGTTGAAAAACGCGTTTACAGTCATGAAGTGAATGATGAAGATTTACGCGCAAGAATCAATACCGAACTCCGCGATCAGGTAGCGGCCATTGCCCGTTCATGCAACCCTTCAAAACACGAACGTAGCGAAGGTTTTGAAAGCATTAAAAAAGCTTTTCTGGAAACCATTCCCGAAGAAGACCGCTCCTCTAAAGAACCGTTGGTTAACCGTTACTATCACGATCTTGAAAAAGAAATGGTGCGTTTCGTCATGCTCAACGATCGTAAAAGGCTCGATGGCCGTGAAATGGATCAGATCAGGCCGATCTGGGGTGAAGTAAATTATCTTCCCGCAGCTCACGGTTCTGCTATTTTTACCCGTGGTGAAACCCAGTCGCTTACCAGCGTTACCCTGGGTACCAAACTCGACGAACAAATTATTGATGGTGTAATGTTCGAAGGCAAGAACAAATTCCTTCTGCATTACAATTTCCCTCCTTTCTCCACCGGTGAAGTTAAACCGATGCGTGGAACAGGCAGGCGTGAAGTAGGTCATGGAAACCTGGCCATGAGGGCCCTGAAATTTATCATGCCCTCTACCGACATCAACCCATACACTGTCCGTATTGTATCGGATATCCTCGAATCGAACGGATCTTCTTCAATGGCTACGGTTTGCGCTGGCTGTCTTGCCCTGCAGGATGCCGGTGTGAAAATTATCAAACCCGTTTCCGGGATTGCCATGGGATTGATCGCTGACACAGCAAATGGTAAGTATGCCATTTTATCTGACATCCTGGGCGACGAAGATCATTTAGGCGATATGGACTTTAAAGTCTGTGGAACAGCCGACGGTATCACCGCCTGCCAGATGGACATTAAAGTTGACGGACTTTCTTTCGATATTTTAGCTGAAGCTCTTGAGCAGGCCCGCAAAGGCAGAATGCACATCATGGGCGAAATGGCCAAGGTGATCGAAAGACCCCGCGAAGATTATAAACCCCACGTTCCCCGTATAGAGAAAATGACCATCCCCAAAGAATTCATTGGTGCGGTTATAGGACCTGGTGGGAAAGTGATTCAGGAAATTCAGAAAGAAACCGGTTGCGTTATCGTGATCGAGGAAGTGGGTGAATTCGGTATCATTGAAGTGGTTTCTGCAGATAAGAATTCTGTTGAAGCAGCTAAATTGAGAATCAGAAGAATCACCGCTGTTCCCGAGGTCGGCGAGATTTACCACGGTGTGGTGAAGAACATCCAGAGCTTCGGCGCTTTTGTGGAAATCATGCCCGGAAAAGACGGACTGCTCCATATTTCCGAAATTGAACACCGCCGTTTGACTGATGTAGAAAGCGTGCTCAAAGTGGGCGACGAAATCGATGTTAAGCTCATTGAAGTCGACAAGAAAACCGGAAAATTGAAGCTGTCCCGCAAGGTATTGCTTCCCAAACCAGAATAATTAGTGTTTGTCCATAAAGTCCGATTTCTTCGTTACCCTTGCTGAAAAAACCAGTCATTTACGCCAGTAAACTCCTGGTTTTTACAGCTTCGGGTGCCTCGTCTCGCCTCAGGCGAGAGAACTTTATAGCCTAAACACTAAATCTATGGACAGACTCTAATTATAATTACCAGGTATTTTTGCCTTAAACAGGCAACCAAATGCTGAAATAGCCCGTCTTAACCCTTTATAATAGGGAATAAGACGGGTTTTTTATTAACTGAAAATTTATTGTGTTCTTAAGAATAATTAACAGTTTTTATGTAACCCGGGCATATTTCCCTTCGTAAAAGTGTCGACTTAAAGTTTATACATATTTTTATGAGGCAACTTAAAATCATAAAGCAGGTTACCAACCGGGAAACGGCTTCCCTTGATAAATACCTGCAGGAGATCGGGAAGGTGGAATTGATTACAGCCGAAGAAGAAGTTGTATTAGCTCAGCGTATCAAACAAGGCGATCAACACGCATTGGAAAAGCTGACAAAAGCCAACCTTCGTTTTGTGGTTTCAGTTTCTAAGCAGTATCAGAACCAGGGATTAAGTTTGCCCGATCTGATTAATGAAGGAAACCTGGGTTTGATTAAAGCAGCTCAACGCTTCGACGAAACCCGCGGGTTTAAATTTATATCCTACGCCGTATGGTGGATTCGTCAGTCAATTCTGCAGGCTCTGGCCGAACAATCCAGAATTGTGCGTTTACCCCTGAATAAAATCGGGGCCATCAACAGAATTAATAAGGCTTACTCTTCCTTCGAGCAGGTTCACCAGCGTGAGCCGAATCCGGATGAACTTGCCGAAATGCTCGATATCAGCGAAAATGAAGTGCGCGAATCCCTGAAAAATTCCGGCCGTCATGTTTCTATGGATGCTCCGCTCATGGCGGATGAGGACAATAACATGTACGATGTGCTGAAAGGGGAAGACAACCTTACCCCCGAAGCCGGGTTGATTTTCGATTCATTGCGTTTGGAAATCGAACGGGCCATTTCTACACTTACCCCCAGGGAGGCTGATGTTATCCGGCTATATTTCGGATTAAACGGAAAGCACCCTTATACCCTTGAGGAAATTGCAGAACAGTTTGATCTCACCCGCGAGCGGGTTCGCCAGATAAAGGAAAAAGCCATACGAAGACTGAAACATACCGCAAGATGCAGAATTCTTAAGACCTATCTGGGTTGAGTTTGTATCTTTACAGCGTGAACAACGCATTATGATGAAACATTTATTAGCACCTTCCCTGCTATCGGCTGATTTTGGTCATTTGGCAGATGATATTCAAATGATCAATAACAGCCGGGCTGACTGGTTCCATATTGATATTATGGATGGAAATTTCGTTCCCAACCTCTCTTTTGGGTTCCCGGTCCTTAAAGCCATTCAAAAGCAGGCCACCAAGCCGCTCGATATGCATTTAATGATTCTGGATCCTGACAGATATATCACTCAGTTCAGGGATTGTGGGGCAGAAATCATAACCGTGCATTATGAGGCCTGCACCCACTTGCACCGAAGTCTGCAGTTGATCCGTTCAACAGGCGCCAAAGCTGGTATTGCCCTGAATCCGCATACCCCGGTACATCTTCTTGAAGACATTTTGCCCGATGCCGACCTGGTCCTTATCATGTCAGTAAACCCGGGTTATGGCGGTCAGCAGTTTATCGAATCCAGCCTGCCCAAAATCGCCCGATTGTCGAAGATGATTCAATCAGCTAAACTTAATACCCTGATTGAGGTGGATGGAGGGATTTCACTGGATAATTTCAGGAAGGTTGTGGATGCGGGTGCGCAGGTGCTGGTTGCCGGAAATGCTGTATTTGCTGCGCCAAATCCCCTCAGCGCGATTGAAATGTTCAAGTCATAGTACGCCATTCCTGATCTGGCCATTATGGAAAGTGGCTCGTAGATTAAAAATGATTACTAAAAAACTTGTCCCTGCGGCAACCATTTCGTAGTTTTACCCCTCTTTACCAAGTCTGTAAATAAAAATAACTCAATGAGGCAAGTCATACCCGGATTTTTTCTTCTAACTTTTCTGCTGTGTTTTTTGGGCTACAGCCTCCGGATTACCGCGCAAAACGTGGTAAACAACGGTGGATACATGGTGGTCCAACCCGGCGGTTTTGTGGTAATTTCAGGAAATTATATCAATAATAACGACGGTGTCAGCGATGGGAAAGTCGACCTTGATGGTACCATTATTTTAGGGCGGAATTGGGTAAACGCAGCTAACAATACGGTAATTACCGATATTGGCACATCCCCGATGGGCGATGTGATCATGAATGGTACCGTTAATCAATACATTGAAGGGACAAATCCCACCCATTTTGATAACCTGATCCTCCGCAATGCGGATAAAATACTAAGGGTAACGGATTGTGAAGTCAATGGCCGCTTAACTGTGGACGCGGTGCTGAACCTGAACACCGAGAAATTGATCATCGACAACCCATCGCAGGATGCCATTACCTATATCAGCAAGTACATTTTGAGCGAAACCACACCGGTTGATGGCTATGGCGAAATTCAATGGAACCTGTCCGACCAGACACTCTCGTATCAGGTACCCTTCGGAAGCGGCCTGGCCCTTAATAACGACCTGAATCTGACGCTGACTACCCGAACACCCGGTGATGTGGGTGGTAACATTACTTTTGCTACGTATCCGAGCGACTGCCATAATGTGCCTTTGCCTGAGTATGTGAACAACATTGCATGGGATAAAGAGTATGTTGCTGATCGTTTCTGGATCATTGAACCTGCCTTTACACTGACAAAACCCTCGATCGAAATTCTCTTTAAATATACCGACAATGACATTAATCCCAACTGTAACGGGCCCCTTCAGGAATCCATGTTAAAGGCCGCACGATACAGCACCCTGATGAATCAATGGACTGATATGACACCTGATGGAACGGATGATCCGGCGACCAATACCTTATCCATAAAAAATATTGGTCCGGATAATTTTTATGCCCCCTGGGCTTTGGTTGAAGGGCAGATCGACTTTGAGATGTTTATGTCGAATGCCTTCACCCCTAATGCTGATGGATTGAATGATGGGTATGGTCCGGTAGGGTTTAATTTTGAGACTTTTATTGCTTACGATTATTACATTTATGACCGCTGGGGCGGGAAGACATTTCATACCAGCGATCCAGCCATAGGATGGAACGGATCGTACAACAATGACCACAAAATCTGTCAGGATGGTGTTTATGTGTGGATGATTTTTGTAACAGATCATTATGGTGTTGAACGGAAATATAAAGGTACCGTTACCTTATTAGGAAGAGAGAAATAGATTACTATCCGACTTAATCTGATTTATATGCGTCTGAAAACTATCCGAACTTATTTCGCTGCTATTACTTTATTTACTTTATCCGTAGCAACGGTGTTGCCGGGGTTCGCGCAACGTAATGTGGGGGTTAATTCCACGGGTGCCAACCCTGACCCTTCTGCAGCACTGGATGTTTCATCCACCGAGATGGGGATGCTTATTCCGCGCATGAGTACGTTTCAGCGGCTGGCTATTCTGGCTCCGGCCAACGGTTTAATGGTATATGATACCGACATTCAATGCGTATTGTTTTACAATGCGGTTACTGTAACCTGGGAATCTCTGTGTAGTGGTGGTGTCGGAAGTATTGGCCCTACTGGTCCCACAGGTGTTGCAGGTGCTGTCGGTCCCCAGGGACCGCAAGGCCTTCCTGGAATTGTTGGTCCAACCGGACCACAGGGAATTCAGGGTGTTGCAGGTACCGCTGGTGCAACAGGTGCCACCGGAGTTGCTGGTAGTCCGGGAGTAACCGGATTGACTGGTCCAACCGGAGCCGGTTTAACCGGGCCTACCGGAGTGACTGGAGTGACGGGTACTCCGGGCGTTACAGGATTGACTGGTCCCACTGGAGCAGGTTTACCAGGCGTTACGGGGGTAACCGGCGTGACGGGTATTCCGGGCGTTACGGGATTGACAGGTCCTACTGGGGCAGGTTTACCAGGCGTTACCGGGGTAACCGGCGTGACGGGTATTCAGGGAGTTACTGGATTGACTGGTATTACAGGTGCTGGTTTACCCGGTGTTACCGGGGTAACAGGCCTGACCGGAGTCACTGGAGTGAAAGGTGTTACAGGGTTGACCGGACCGACTGGAATAACTGGTACAACAGGAGTAACAGGCGTAACGGGAGTTACCGGTTTGACAGGCGTTACAGGGGTCACCGGTTTAACGGGAGTTACAGGCGTTACTGGTATTACTGGATTGACGGGTGTTACCGGAGTCACCGGGGTCACAGGCTTGACAGGTGTAACGGGTATCACTGGGTTGACGGGCGCTACAGGACCGACCTGTGTGATTACAGCGTTTGATTTTAATACGGTCGGATCGGCTTATGTTACTTCGTGCAGTGGAACATTGACTACCACACGTAATGCATGGCTGACGACGCTGAATACAGGATTGACGAATGGTGTCAATAACCGGCTGGGAACAACAGATAATATTCATGTAGATTTATATTCAAATAACCTGGTAAGGGGCCGTCTCAGTAACCTGGGCGAGTTTTTTATCGGTACCACAGCCACAGCCATGGCGGGCGACCTTATGAATGGCGTGAGCAATGTTACCTTCCCCTGGGCGATTAACGGGTATTCCAGTTTTAATGGAAGTGGCGTTTATGGCGCGGTTCAGTCTGGTGCAACCAATTTCGGAGGCGTGCAGGGTGAGTATAAGGGCACCAGTGCACTGGGCGCCGGTGTGAGAGGAATCGATAATAATGATATTTGTTATGGGATCCATGGACAGTCTGGTACAGTGGGCTGGGCCGGATATTTTGATGGTGATGTCAATGCTACCGGAGGTTATTTTAATGTTTCAGACATGCGCATCAAGAAAAATATTAAGCCCATGGAAAAAGCGCTCGATAAACTGATGCAGATAAATATTGTAGAGTTTGATTTTGACCGCGAAAGCTATCCCGGGTATTCATTAAGCAACAGGCATCAGTATGGTGTGCTGGCCCAGGATTTCGAAAAACTCTACCCGGAAATGGTGAAAAAGGCGGTGATGCATACCACCAACATTGAACGGGGCAGCGCCGATCCGGTGGTTAAAACAATGGAAGTAAAAACAGTGAATTACTATTCCTTAATACCTGTTCTGGTAAAATCTTTACAGGAACAGCAACTCATGATTCAATCACAAAATGAATTGATTGATAAACTGCTGCGTGAAGTGGAGTTGCTTAAAAAGAAAGATGCTGAGAAGTAGATGAAGCGTAAATTTCAAATATAAAAAGAGCCGTTTCCGGCTCTTTTTTTTATCTCAACAAATGAAAAAATCCCTCCTGGTCAATAACTTTTTGATTGCAGGATGATTTGAACCGGCAAATATAAAAGTATACGCCTGCATCCGCGGAAGCGCCACCAATTGCCCCGTCCCATTGTACCAGCGGATCATCCGATTCAAAAAGTAATTTTCCCCAGCGATTATATATTTTAAGATTAAATACTTCTGAGTTTTCCGCAATCACTTCAAAGAGATCATTATGATGATCTCCATTCGGGGTGAACACATTCGGGACAATCAGGGAGGAATCGGTCATTACATCAACCGTTGTTAATCCGGAATAAATGCAGGGGCCATTGGTCGCGGTAAGTTCATATTCACCACTTACATAAAGCCAACGGGGAACGGTTGTGTCGCCATCTGACCACAGAAATGCGGATGCAACAACCTCCGGATCTATGAGTATCCCGTCTCCCGGGCATAAGGCAGTTTTTTCAGGTAATACAAATGATGGCGTTTCAAAAACTTCGATTTTTATCGAATCACGCGAAATGCAGTTCCAGTGCTGCGCCTGGCAGTATATAACGGTTGTTTCGTCAGGTTCAAAACCAATGGAATAATTTCCACTATCTGTGAAAACAGGAGGCTGAGAGGTCCAGATGTATTGCATCGAAGAATCATCGGGTACACTTAGCTGCAATGTTTCGCCCGCGCAAAGCACTGTATCGCTGGCAGTGATTTCAGCAGCGTAAGAGAAATCTCTCTCTTCAATCCTGATCATGCAGGTATCGAAACAGGGGCTGAGCGAATCACCCAAGAGAATCATCATTAAACTGTCGCCCATAATGCAAGTGTATATTATGGTTTGAGCCGTGTCGGGAAGCTCTGTCCAGAAGTAAAGATCATAATTAGCGGGAGCCTCAACATTCACGCTGCTATCGCCGGGGCAATAATAGAATTCTAAGGTGTCGGGCAGTACCAGACTTTGCATCACGGTTATTGTTATGGAATCGGAGCGGCTGCAGTAGTCAGAAGAAACTTCCAAATAAAATGTTGTTGTAGAAAGAGGGGTAAGAACAACCGATGAGTCATTATCTGCAAACCCCGGAGGCACTGAAGTCCATAGGAAATAATACATTGAATCTAAAAGACTGATATGGATGGTGTCACCAATGCAGATAATGGTATCTGAGGGTAAATTCACATAAGGTTTGGGATACCAGAGGATATTCAGGGTGTCGGATAAATGGCAGGATTGCTCGGTTGTGGTGCAGTAATAGGTGGTGGTATCTGTTGGGATAACCTCGATGGCATTTCCGGAGCTATCTGCTAATCCGGAAGGAAATGAAGTCCATAAGTAAGAAACCAGAGGATTAAAATCCACGGATAGATGCAGGGTGTCGCTGTTGCAGATGGAAGAATCTGTAGCTATGATAACAGGCGCGTAACTGGGTTGGAATTCTTTGATAACAATTACGCAGGTGTCGCTGCAGGGGTTAACAGAATCTTTCATCAGTGCAAACAGGATCGTGTCGGAGAGAGGTCCGTAGAATTCAATACTATCGGATGTTTCGCCTGAATGTGGCCAATAGTAGAAGGCATAGCCTTCGGAAGCGTTAATACTTATGCTGGAGTCACCCGGGCAGTACTTAAAATCGGCCGTGTCATTCGGGCCATTGGTGGAAAACACCTCAATAGTGAACTGGTCGGAAAAGGTGCAGATGCTGGTGTTGACGGTAAGGTAATAGGTTGTGGTGGTTTCCGGCTTTAGCCATACCTCCGGATAAGTACTCTGGAATCCCGGTGGATCCGATTGCCAGTAATTAAATCCCTCCGGGATATTAACCGACATAAAAACAGAATCACCCAGACAGATTTCCTTGTTTTCCCCCAATTCAAATTCCGGAGAAGGAATAATGTCAACAAAAATGGTGTCTGTTGAAGGTGGAGCCAAACATCCGGGACCATTGGTAACCGTTACAATGTACCATGTATCAACGGTCGGTGTGACCACAATACTTTGGGTGTTTGCTGTATATCCGGGGGGAATGGATGACCATGTATAAGTGCCGTTGTTGGTGCTGGCTCCTTCTGCTTGTAACAGTACCGAAAATCCATCACAAACGGTGGTGTCGGGGCCGGCATTGGCTTCCGGATCAGCGACCGGGTCAATCATGAACCGGAGTGTGTCGTCGCATCCGCTGAGTGTTGTAAAGCATACGGAATAAATGGCATAAGAAAGCGGATTGTAAACCGTCAGAAAGGCTGAGGTATCGCCGGTTTCGAGCCATAGAGGATGCAGTGCTGTGGGTGGGGCAGAAAGTGTTACAGAGGTCTCACCTGAACAAACCGGAATCTGAGTAATCGGATTGTCGTAGAGGTTATCATAGATGCTGACGTCTATGCTGTCCCTGAAACTACAGATGCTTCCGAGAGAAGATAATATATAGATTGTGGGATTTACCGGTGCCACAGTGATTGTATCGTTTGTGGAGGTGAATCCCGGGGGCCAGGAGGACCAGAGCAGGCTGTCGTTACCCGCTGTAGAAATCAGGCTGATTGAATCGAACAAGCAGATTTCCGGTCCGCTTCCCAGCTCAAAAGCCATTGTGTTATCAACGAACACTGTGACTTCCGCGATATTATTTGCTGAGCATCCGTTCGAATTTTCGATGGTCACGTAATACGTGGTTGTGGTATTGGGTGTTACAAACAGCGTATCGTCGGTTGAGCTGAAACCCTGCGGTGATGAAAACCAGTGATACGTCCCACCGGTTCCTGCTCCTTGTGCCCAAATCATTGCAGTGTCCTGAACGCAGATGCTGTCGCCGGGGGAGACCACCGCAACCGGTACGGGTAATTGATCAAAAACATGGGTGATGGTGGATACGCAACCCGCAATGTTCCGCATGGTTACGCTAACGGTATCACCGTCCTGGGGGGCAATAATTACAATGCTTTGGGTGGTATCCCCGTAAGGAGTCCATTGATAGGAAACATATCCCCCTGGGGCTGTCAGGGATACGGTATCGGAAACACTGCAGAAATTCAGGATATCAATCGCCTGTGCTGCACAGCGGGCATCAAGGTAGGCATATCCAAAATGGCCCAGGAGACCGCAATCTTCCGTAGCAAACTGAACAGTGATTTGTTGCCCGATATACCCGGTGAGATCTACCGTGACCTGCCTCCAGGTCTGATACCGGACTGTGCCGTTATGCACCCAGTCATTGGTTTCGGGCCCCGCAGTTACCTGGTAATAAGCGCAGGTGTCGGGCAATAAATTACCCGCAGCATCCAGCAGCCGTATTTCAAACTTGGGCTTTTTTATGTGAGCATGGCCAATCGGGTCTTCCAGCACAACGGCGAATTCATAAGTAAGACTGGCATTATCAGGGGTGACTAAAAAGGATTTTTCCATCCGCTCTGCTTCACCACCCACATAATAATTCCCGAGTTTTAGGGAATAATTTCCCCCATAGGGAGAAACCAACGGAATCTGGCCGCCACTGTACGGATCATTACCGGTACCTGAAATAATTTCCATCCGGTCAGGAATAATGCCCGGAATGTAGTTCCCCACGCCACAACAATATCCCAGTGAGCCCACCCAGGTACTGAAGTTCCCGAATTCAAAATCGGTATTGGAACAGGGCCCGCAATCTATCGGGTAGAGGGTTACCGTACCACTCGTTGTTCCCGTGCAGAACCTATCGGTCATGAAGGTGATCATGTAAGAGGTATTCGTTGCAGGAAAGACAGGTACCAGGTACGTGTCTGAATTGATCCCCGTTATGGTGTCGGTGTGTACACCGTCTGTGATCCCGATGCTGAAAGGGTTTGCGCCATAAAAAGAAATTTCCAGATAAGCGGCACTTCCCTCGCAGACCTGGCCGGTATTGAGGGCCGAGAGGTCAGCGTGGGGCAGTCCGACACAAACTTTGTCGGGAAACGTGACTGTATCGCATCCATATTGATTGCAGGCTACAACAACGATGTCGAACATCCCGGGAATGTTATAGGTTACTGTCGGGTTCTGGCTGGTGGAAGTGGCTGGAGTACCCCCGGGAAACTCCCAGTACCAAGATGTGGCATTCAATCCCATGGAACTACCGTTAAATGTAATGGAATGCCCGGTGCATACATAGTAACAGGAATTACCAGGGATACACGGACGCGGAGGGGCTTCTACGCAGGTGAGGGCGCCCAGGGCGTCAACACGGCCGGAACCCAGTAAGCCCACTTTTGTGGGATTCTCAAGATTAATATTGTTGCAGGAGGACTTCAGACAGGCTTCAACTTCATCGGGCGTAGTTGCAGTGTTGTTTGCCAGCATGAGGGCGCAAATTCCACTGACCAGGGGGGCTGCCATAGAGGTGCCGCTCATTGCGCCATAACTCTGGTCGCTTCCCGCCAGGGTGCTATAAAGGCTGACACCGGGAGCCATCACATCAATGCAGGTTCCGTAGGTTGAAAAATAACTGACCACATCGTTCAGATTGGTGCTGCCTGTGGATATTACATGTTCATAACAGGATGGAAAAACTGAGTCTGCAGTACCAGTGTTTCCGGCAGATGCTACGAGCACTATGCCGGTGTCATAAGCTGCGGTGCATAGTAACTGGTAGGTCTGGCTATAACCAAAACCACCCCACGACATATTAATGATATCAGCATGTACTGCAATGGCATATTCAAGTCCGAGGTAGGCATCGGGCAGAATGGGACCCGTATCAGCATCTCCTTTTGTTTTAACCGGAATGTAGGAGCATTGATAGGCTACACCTGCGATGCCCAGTGCATTATTTCCCTTTGCTGCTGCAATTCCGGCTACATGCGTGCCGTGCGTGAAGAAACTATTGGTGGCTGAAGCCGGGGGATTTGCATCGGGGTCGTCATCGGATACATCATAACCATTTACATCATCAATATAGCCATTTCCATCATCATCGATACCATTTGAGGGGACTTCAAGGGGATTGGTCCAGCAATTCGCCACCAGGTCCTCATGGGTCGAACGCACTGCATCATCCACTATGGCGATTCTTACATTGGGACTTCCGGTGGTGATGTTCCACGCCAGATCCAGATTAATGCGGTAGGAGTAAGGTTGCTGAAAAGAGAAATCGTTCGGAATAAATTCGGTGTAATAGCAGGGAATGGGTTCCGCATATTCACACGCTGCCAGGCTGCGCAACTGTTCCAACAGTCCGGGCATATTATTCTTGTCGGTGATAGTTATGGTATAGATATTCTGTAAGGAGGATTTTTTTAGTCGGGTAAAGGTTGGTTGTATAGACGTGATACCTGATTTTTTTACGATTTTTTTTAACAACACGCCGGCTTCTTTATTACGAAAACCAGTCTTGCTTTCATACGTGATGTCAAGGGGTGACTGGTCTTTTAATTTTACAAATAATCTTAACGGGTCCCAGGTGGGTAAATCCATATTGTCCGCGATCACTGCTGGTTCTTCTGCAGGGGATTGTTGCTGTGCCGTGGCAGTAAGAACAGCCATTAACAGGAGCAGAAGTAAAAAGGTCGGGTATATATGTTTCATAGAGGAAACTTTGAAGGAAAAGTAGGGACAATAAAAAATTCTTCAAGGAAGGAATCAATCTAAAGCAGCCTCTGAGCAATATACGGTAGTATCATATCAGTTAACGGTAAAAATAATGAATAAAATAATATGATGCGTAAGTGAATAATAAAGGAATCGTTTTTTTTACGCCATGATGTTTTGTTAACTTTGCAGCAAATAACTCTATTTAATTGTGTTGTTATGAAAGCAGATATAGAAATTGCGCGCGAAGCGAAGATGAAGCATATCAACGAAATTGCCGGTATGCTGGGGATCAGTGAGGACGATCTGGTTCATTACGGAAAGTATAAAGCGAAATTACCCTTGCACCTGATCGATAAGGAAAGGGGCAAAAATTCGAGGTTAATTTTAGTTTCGGCCATTTCGCCAACACCGGCCGGCGAAGGAAAAACAACGGTTTCAATCGGGTTGGCACAAGGCCTGAACCGCCTGGGTAAAAAGGCGACGGTTGTATTGCGCGAACCTTCACTGGGCCCTGTGTTTGGTGTTAAAGGTGGCGCTGCCGGCGGCGGTCATTCCCAGGTGCTGCCTATGGAGGATATCAACCTGCATTTTACGGGTGATTTCTCCGCCATAGAAAAGGCGCACAACTTATTGGCTGCACTTATCGATAATAATGTGCAAAATAAGAATGGTAATCTGGGCATCGATGCACGTACGGTTTCATGGAAACGGGTGATGGATATGAACGATCGCTCACTGCGGAAGATTATCGTGGGTCTGGGCGGCACCATGTCGGGTGTGCCCCGCGAAACAGGGGTTGATATTACTGCGGCTTCTGAAGTAATGGCCATCTTATGCCTTGCTGAAAGTATTACGCACCTTAAAGAAAAATTGGGAAATATTTTTATTGGTTACACATACGATCACACTCCTGTGTTTGCCCGCGACCTGAAAGCCCACGGCGCTATGGCGGCTTTACTGAAGGATGCCATCATGCCGAACCTGGTTCAGACCATCGAAGGCACGCCGGCCATTATTCACGGAGGTCCTTTTGCCAATATTGCGCAGGGTACCAACAGTGTGCTGGCAACCCGCATGGGGCTTACTTTTTCCGATTATGTTGTCACAGAAGCAGGGTTCGGGTTTGACCTGGGTGCTGAAAAATTTCTGGACATCAAATGCAAGTATGCAGGATTGAATCCGGATGCTGCAGTGCTGGTAGCGACCGTCAGGGCGCTGAAATATCATGGTGGGGCCGACCCGAAAATGCTGAAAGAACCCAATCCGGATGCCTTGCGTAAAGGACTGGCCAATCTGGAAAAGCATATCGAAAACATGATGAAGTTTAACGTATGCCCCGTTGTGGCCATCAATAGCTTCGCAACAGATACTGATGAAGAAATAGGAATTATTGCTGCCCGGTGTAAAGAACTGGGTGTGGCTGTCGCTGTGGCGGATGTGTGGGCCAAAGGCGGGGAAGGTGCGCTGCAACTGGCCGAAACCGTTATTAAAGTGGCCGAAAACTGTCAGTGTAGTTTTACCCCGATGTACGACTGGAACTGGACCGTGGAAGCCAAGATTGAGCGCGTGGCGAAACAGATTTACGGTGCAGAATATGTGGATTACACAGCCAGGGCTAAGAAGGACCTCGAAAAGATTCAGAAACTGGGGTTTGATAAATTGCCGGTGTGTATTGCAAAAACACAAAAGTCACTTTCAGATAACCCTGAATTACTGGGTCGTCCCAAAGATTTTGTTGTTACGGTGCGCGAAATTGAAATCGCTTCCGGAGCGGGTTTCGTGATTCCTATCACCGGTGAAATCATGCGCATGCCGGGCTTGCCCGTTCATCCTTCTGCTGAGAATATCGATATCGATGAAAATGGCGTGATTTCAGGTTTATCCTGATGCCTCAGGAATTATCCGATGCATACCACTCTGCGAAACTGGTTACGGTTTCGCAGAGTTTCATGCTGAAGAGCTTAACATGGGAGGGCAGCAGGGGTTTTACCCGTGCGGCAAAATCCACCAGCAAGTTTTCACAGGTAGGCTGAAACGGAACCAGTACGACTTTGTTGAAGTTTTTTAAGGCGTCAATTTCTGAGGCAGGTGTCCGGTCATTCAGCAATAAGGCATGATCCAGATCTTCGATAATCGCTGTCCTGATAATATTTTTAAGCTGTCCGAAATCCATTACCATTCCGGCCTCGGAGCTGCCTGGTTCCGGGTGCGGTTCCCCGATAAGAGTAACGTATAAATAGTACGAATGGCCATGGATATTCCGGCATGGACCGTTATAATTCATGAGGGCGTGCGCCATCTCAAATTTGAATTCCTTCGTGATTCTGATTGTTGCCATAACTATTTATTTATGCAGTGAGCAAATGTTCGAGTAATATTTTAGTTCCAATTCCTAACAGTACCAACCCTCCGATAATTTCAGCCTTTTTTCCGAGAAACCTGCCATACCTTTTTCCCAGCAATACGCCGATGATGGTAAAGGCTGCGGATACCAGGCCGATGATTACGACGGCAACGAGAATATGAACTTTCAAAAAGGCAAAGCCCAGTCCGACGATCAGCGCATCGATGCTGGTGGCAACGGAAAGGCTGAGCAATACGCTTAACTTATTAAATTGTATGCAGGGGGTGTCGTCGGTTTTCCGGATGGCTTCCACAATCATTTTGATGCCGATAAAACCCAGCAGGGCAAAGGCAATCCAATGATCAAAGTTGGCAATGTAATTTTTAAAAGTCAGTCCGATCAGCCATCCGATTACCGGCATCAGGGCCTGGAACCCGCCAAAGAAGAGGGCCATGCGCAGAATGTGTTTCCATTTCGGTTTTTTCGAAAGCAAGCCGTAGCAAATGGATACTGCGAAGCAATCCATGGCCAGGCCAATTCCGATCAGTAATAAATCAACAATGTTCATCCGATAGCTGTGTTACTGACAATTCAGGATTATTAGTTTTTGACGATTTTGAAATTCTTGTATTCACCGGGCCGCCAGCCGGTTTTTTTCTCGATCCAGTATAGGAACCGTGTGCGTAATGAAAACTTTTTTTTCGTTGGGTCAATATCAAAGGTCCAGTTGTGGGTTTGTATCCGTTGCTTCATAACCTGTGGATGGGAGGCGGTAAAGCGCGTTAAGGAATCGATGCCCGAATAATCGAAACGCCCTGCTTTGGGGATGTTTTTTTCCATCCAACGGTCGTCGTGCCACAATTTATTGAAATATTCCTGCTTGTTTTGTTGCAGCTCGGGAGGTTTCACCCATCCGTAGTGATATACGTATGCATCCACCGGTTTCACCCGGATCAGTCGGTTGTTGTAACGAAATCCCTGGGCATCCCTGAATGAGGTTACAGCCTTATGGGGCTTGACGATACGGACTTCTCTGCGGTACCAGCGCCTGGAATCGCCGGTGAAATCATAGGATCCGTAAAAATGAACATATTTCAACAGCAGTCCTTCCACACGGGGGTCATCCTTATATTGTTCCATCGCATTGCGCAGGACCGGTAAATAATCTTCATGCACTACTTCATCTCCCTGGATATAAAAGGCCCAGTCGGCATGGGGCGAAACATGCGCAAAAGCTTTCTCCGTTTCAACGGCCAGCACCCTGCCACCTTCTCTCAGGCTGTCGTCCCATACGGTGTCGATGATGCGGATTTTCGGGGAACCGATTTGTTCGATAAGTTGCCGGGTAGCATCTTCAGAATTGCCTACTGCCACAATGAATTCGTCGCAAAGCGGCAAAATGGAGGTAATGGCTTCTACGATGGGATAATCGTACTTAACAGCATTTCTGATAAATGTAAAACCGGCTATATACATAATTTATTCGCCTTTTCGTGGCTCTCCGGCGTATCCGATATAGTTAAACGGTGTAATCGCTTTTAGTTCTTTTTTAACTTCCTTACTCACTTTAAGCGTGTCGATAAATTCGTGTAACTGCGATTTTCCGATTTTCTGACCCGTCCGGGTAAGCTCTTTCAGTTGGCCATAGGGGTCAGGATAACACTCTCTCCGTAAAATGGTCTGGATGGCTTCAGCCACAATGACCCAGTTGGCCTCGAGATCGTCGTGTATTTTAGCTTCGTTCAGAATGAGTTTATTCAGTCCCTTCGACAGCGATTGCATGGCAATAAGCGTGTGGGCAAAAGGGATTCCGATGTTTCTGCACACCGTGCTGTCGGTAAGGTCGCGCTGTAACCGCGATACCGGGAGTTTTGCCGAAAGGTGCTCAAATAATGCAATGGCGATACCCAGGTTGCCTTCGGCGTTTTCAAAATCGATGGGATTTACCTTATGGGGCATGGCTGAGGAGCCTACCTCGCCGGCTTTGATGGTTTGCTTGAAATATTCCATTGAAACGTAGGCCCAGATATCCCTGCTGAAATCAATAAAAATAGTACAGATTCTTTTCAACGCATCAAACAGGGCGGCCAGATTGTCGTAATGCTCAATCTGAGTGGTGGTTTCCTGACGGTGAAGATCGAGTGCATCCCTGCAAAAGTCATCCGCAAAGGTAATCCAGTCAACGCGTGGGTAAGCCACCTTATGGGCGTTGAAGTTACCGGTTGCCCCGCCGAATTTGCAGGTCATGGGTACCGAAAACATCAACGCGGTCTGTGTGGTAAGGCGTTCTACAAAAACATTAAATTCTTTGCCCACGGTGGTGGGACTGGCGGGCTGTCCGTGGGTGCGGGCCAGCATGGGGATTTTCGCCCAATCCAGCGCTTTTTCCTGAATCTGTTCAATCACACTCATCAGGGTCGGGAGGATTACTTTGCGAAGTGCATCCTGCACCATCATGGGGATGGCGGTATTGTTAATGTCCTGTGAGGTGAGTCCGAAATGAATGAATTCAACATACTCCTCACAGCCAAATTTTTTAAATTTTTCGCGCATAAAATATTCCACCGCTTTTACATCGTGGTTGGTGGTTTTCTCGATTTCCTTGATGCGCAGGGCATCCTTTTCGTTGAACGATTCCACGTCTTTGCGCAACGATTTAAGGGCGGCTGCCGGCATTTTTTTTAACTGGGGGAGGGGTAGTTTTTTAAGCGCGGCAAAATATTCGGTTTCCACGAACAGACGGTAGCGGATCAGGGCAAATTCGCTGAAGTAGGGCGATAAAGCAGAAGCTGTTTTCCAGTAACGCCCGTCGGCCGGACTGATCGCATGAAGTTCTTTCAGGTCCATAGGTTTCAGATTTATGAAGTGTTGCAAATAGCAATTCCCATGGTTTTATGGGCATTGCATTTTCATGACAAAATTACCTTTTTACCTTCACAATTTGAAAATATTCTTACTTTAGCTGAGTCATATTTAAATATTTAAGTATATACATTTAATAACACAACCTATGAAAAAGTCTTTATGCTTAACGCTTTTGCTCGCTTTTGTCGCATTTACGGCGGGTTTTGCACAGACGCTGGTTCAAACCATTCCGATGAAGGCGAACGTCGTTCTCGAAGAATACACCGGGATACATTGCCAGTATTGTCCGGATGGACATGCCCGTGCGCAGGCACTTGCTGATCAGAATCCTGGTCATGTGGTTTTAATTAATATTCACCAGGGTGGCTATGCCGTTCCCTCTGCAGGCGAACCTGACTATCGCACCATTTTTGGTGATACCCTGGCTTCACAGATCAACACGAACGGGTATCCAACCGGCACCATTAACCGTCATGTGTTTGAAGACTATAATGATAATCCCGGCGGTACAGCCATGGGCAGGGGTTACTGGGCAGCAGCTGCTGCTGAAACCTTCCCGCTTCCCACTCCGGTTAATGTTGGGTTGAGTTCTGTTTTCGATACGTTATCGAGATTACTCACCGTTACCGTTGAAACCTATTACACAGCCCCCAGTTTAACGGGCGTTAACTACATAAATGTAGCCCTGCTCGAAAACGGAGTTATCGGACCTCAGCAGGTATTAACTGTTTGGAATACAAGCTACACACACAACCATATGTTACGTCATTTCCTTACTGGATACTGGGGAGATACCTGTAGTAATAATGCCATGGGTGATTTTAATCAGAGAATCTATACTTATACCGTACCTGCAGGAATCAATATGAATAAATGTGATGTAGCGGCTTACGTTATTGAGTCGCATCAGCAAGTGTACACCGGTGCTCAGGTTCCTGCCATGGGAGGCACCACCCTGGTTGTGGCCTCAGTGAATCCTCCGGGACCTGTCGTAGAAATTGGCGTTCCTGCTGTTGCCACTGATTTTTCGGGCGACATTGCCAGTGGCCTTGCCGGCGCTGAAGATTTTTCGTTTGAATTTATTACGGATGCTCCCCTTGACTGGTCGGCAAATTATACAGTGGGAGCCACCCAGTATACCATGAATGATACGATTTCGCTGACAGGTGGGATTGTAACCAACCTTGATATCCAGGTAACTCCTGGTGCCACGCCTTTTATTGCCACTTACACCCTGGTCATCCGCTCAATCGCCAACCCTATGGCGCCCCCGATCGTGCGTGAGGTTAAAGTGATTTCCAATATTACCGACCTGGTGCTCAACAACGATGAGGCCTGGGGCGATGGAACCACTACTTATTCAACCCTCTCGTTCGAAAGCAATTATTTAAAAGGCCTGCAGGCAGCATCAAACACACAGTTTGCCTCCACCCCTAAAAAGACTTTCATGCAAGTAGCTGCAGCCGGAAAACTCACCGGGGTTGAACACATCTATTTCAATATCGGATGGTCATTCCCTTCCTTTACGAATGATCTTGTTGGAGTTCTCAGCGGATTCCTTGATAATGGCGGAAACCTTTTTGTATCAGGACAGGATGCTGCATGGGATACATGGGATCTGGTAAACGGCGGCAATGGCACTGTGATTACTCAGGCTTTCTACACCGATTATCTGCACACCCAATTTTTGAACGATGGTGGCGCATCCAACACTATCATGACTCCGGTCAATAGCGACCTGGTATTCGGAACCCTGGATACTTCAGCAATTACCAATGTTTATGGTGGGGCTTATTTTTATCCCGATCAGATCGACACTGTAGGCGGTAGTTTACCCATTTTTTATTACAACAGCAACCTGACCAAAATGGGCGGTCTTCGTGCCACCAACGGAACATATAAGATCGTATATTTTGGTACCAGCCTGGAAATGATAGCAGATACCAATATCAGAAAAGACGTCATTCATATTGCACATGATTGGTTTCACGGATTTATCAGCGGAGCTGCTGAATATGATCAGGCCATGCAGGCATTGTTCATGGGCCAGAACTACCCCAATCCGGCTGATGGCAGCACCACCATTCTGTTTTCTGCAGCACCAAAGGGTGCAAGAATGGAAGTGTATGATCTGAGCGGACAGAAAATCACAGAAATCCTTCTGGGAGAAAATGACGACCACCTTACCCTGAATACCCAAAACTGGAATGCAGGAATGTACACCTACCGCCTGATTATGCCCGACGGTTCATGTGAAGTTAAAAAGTTAATGATTGCCCATTAATAAGTTATGTTTTTAGAAAAAGCGGTTTTCGGACCGCTTTTTTTATGTCCTTTAAAGTCAGTGCCTTTCCTTAGAAACTGTCTTGATGTTGGAAATCAAAAGAAGAATAATCAATCGGAGCGGTCCTCCGGGACCTACTTCGGTTCTGCTCAGTACAAGTAACCCGGAATCTCCTCCGGAGCGGTCATCCCGGACTTGATCCGGGATCCCCTTGCAATAAGTGTCGTTGCAAAAAAACAAAGAAATGAATCAATCAATTTCAGGATATTGCATTAAAGAATACAAGAAGTCTTTCAATCATGGGGATCCCGGATCAAGTCCGGGATGACTGCTTTTTAGTGGCGTGACGTGGTTAATCAAGAAATCAAACAGTAATCTTTTTTCTTGAAAATTAAAACTTAACGTAAACTTTACATTGGAGCAGCAGTAAGGTCGGTGCCATAAATTACCTTTGCCGAACGTAATAATTATATTTTTTTATGGGACTAAATAAAATTTTTCAGTTTCTTGCTCCTAAAGAGAAGAAGTTTTATCCGATGTTTGAAGAAGCCGCCGAAAACCTGGTGCAGGGCTCGATTTTGCTGAATAAGCTCTTTGTTATTAAGGACAAAGCAGAAAAAGAAAAGATCATGATGCAGATCAAAGAGCACGAGAAAATCGGCGATGAGATTACACATCATTTATATGATGAATTGAATAAGACCTTTATCACGCCTTTTGACCGTGAAGACATTAATAAATTAAATGGTTCTTTGGATGATGTGATGGATTTTATGAACAGTGTGTGTTCTAAGCTCCGTAATCACCCCGTTAAAGTTGAGCCTGAGGCTTTTCTTGAACTCAGTGAACTCATCATGCAATCGTGCCGTGAAATCAAATTTGCACTGGGCGAATTGAAAAACCTGAAGAATCCTAAAAAAATTATGGATTCATGTATCAGGATTAATGAAATCGAAAATCAGGCAGACGACATTTATCATAAATCACTGAGTTTTTTATTTGAAAACGAAAAGGACGCCATTGAATTAATCAAAATCAAGGAAATCCTGAGTACTCTTGAAAAAGCGACAGATCGTGCTGAGGATGTGAGCGATGTATTAAAGGCAATTATTGTAAAAGTGGGATAGGGTTTCCGAAGATTAATAAAATATGGATTTAACATTATTGCTCATTGTCATTGTTTTAGCGTTTGCATTTGATTTTATAAATGGGTTTCACGATTCTGCCAATTCTATAGCTGTTGTAGTATCTACAAAGGTTTTGACTCCTTTTCAGGCAGTGGTCTGGGCCGCCGCATTTAATTTTCTGGCCTATGCTGTTTTTGAATTAAATATTGCCGATACCATTGCAAAAATTGTCGATACCAACGGTATTACCCTGCAGGTGATTCTTGCCGGGGTTATTGCTGCAATTATCTGGAATCTGGTTACGTGGCGGCTGGGTATACCCTCCAGTTCCTCCCACACCCTTGTGGGCGGTTTTGCCGGTGCGGCTGTGGCTTATGCCGGATGGGGCGTAGTGCACAGTGCCATCATAATAAAAATTGCCGCCTTCATTTTTCTTGCACCTATTCTGGGGATGATAATCGCCTACATCATTACGGTTATAATGATGTATTTGTTCCGGAATATAAATCCGGCAAAAACCGATCATTTTTTTAAGCCCGTGATGCTTTTGGCTTCTGCTTTATTCAGTCTGGGTCATGGCGGAAACGATGCACAGAAAGTGATGGGGATTATTGCCGCGGCACTGATTGTTTACTTCAAAGGAGTCGATCCTGCGTTGATCCCTGAATGGGCACAGATCACCTACACGGCAAAGGGTACAATGCACACCATCCCGCACTGGATTGTGCTGGGGTGTTATACTGCCATATCGGCCGGCACTTTAGTGGGTGGTTACAGGATTATTAAAACAATGGGATCGAAGATTACCAAACTTTCAATTTTTGAAGGCGTGGCTGCCAATATTTCAGGAGCCATCCTGCTGTTTGGAACCGAGTCCTTCGGTATTCCTGTTAGTACAACACACACCATCACTGGTTCGATTATCGGCGTTGGAATGACCAAGCGGCTGACAGCGGTGCGATGGGGTGTAACGGTAAGCCTGTTGTGGGCATGGATCCTCACTATTCCCGTTAGCGCGCTGATTGCGATGTTGATTTATTGGTTCATGCTACTTTTTTAAAACAGCATTGACTGTTTGTGTCTTTATTATAATAATACCGGCCCTTGTAATGTGCCGGTTTTTTTTTCTCTCCCCGGTTTTATTGAAATTAATAAGAATTGCATAATGTTGCCTTAACTTTATGGTAACATTGCAATATTACTTTTGTTTCATGAAAAACTGATATAGGATTCAGTTTTACGCAGCAGGTAACAATTAGAATAAATTACCCTTATGGATTTTACATTACTTATCATTATTATCATTCTGGCCTTTGCATTTGATTACATCAACGGTTTTCACGATGCAGCCAATTCTATTGCAACTGTGGTTTCTACCAAAGTCCTTACTCCGCTTCAGGCGGTAATATGGGCCGCCGGTTTTAACTTTGTTGCTTACGCGATATTTGAATTGAATATTGCCGATACCATTGCAAAGGTGGTAGATACCAACGCGATTACGCTTCAGGTGATTATTGCCGGGATTACGGCTGCCATCATCTGGAATCTGCTTACCTGGCGCCTGGGAATTCCTTCGAGTTCTTCTCATACCCTGGTGGGCGGCTTTGCCGGCGCAGCAATTGCCTATGCCGGTTGGGGCGTAGTCCATAGTGAAAAGATTATGAAAATAGCGGCCTTCATTTTTCTGGCGCCGGTGCTGGGGATGATTCTTTCCTATCTGATTTCAATTCTGTTGCTGCATATATGTAAGCGATACAATCCCTTTAAAATGAACCGGCTTTTCAAACCCCTGCAGTTGCTTTCGTCGGCCCTCTTCAGTATTGGTCACGGGGGAAACGATGCACAAAAGGTTATGGGGATTATTGCTGCCGCCCTGATTGTATATTTCAAAGGCGTCGATCCCTCCATGATCCCTGAATGGGCACATATAACCTATAATGAAGCCGGGAAAATGCATTCCATTCCGCACTGGATTGTGCTCGGCTGTTATACAGCCATTGCAGCCGGTACCTTATCGGGAGGGTGGCGTATTGTAAAAACAATGGGTAGCAAAATTACTAAACTTACGCCTTTCGAAGGGGTGGCTGCCGAAACTTCAGGGGCGATCCTGCTCTTCGGTACCGAAGCATTTGGTATTCCGGTGAGTACCACGCATACCATCACAGGTTCAATTATCGGAGTGGGCATGACCAAGCGGCTAACCGCCGTGCGATGGGGTGTTACGAAAAGCCTGATGATTGCCTGGATTCTCACGATTCCGGTGAGCATGATCATTGCCATGGGGGTATATGCCTTACTGCACCTGTTTATTTAATACCTCCGTCCGCATTAATTAAACTTCATTATTAACTAGTCTCGGCGAAATGACCTTGTTAAAAAACATGTTCTTGGGAGTGCTTTTAGGAGTGTTCCCCGGGCTTTTATTTGCCCAGAAAGATTCCACCTCTTACCTTCCTCAGGTGGGGGGTGTGATACGCGCAAAGTTCGAATATAATTCCTCAATCGGTAAAAGTCGCTTTGAGGTCCGCAACGCCCGGTTTCAGCTAGCTGGCAATGTCAGTAAGGTTTTTAAGTACAAAGCTGAGGTCGATCTCTCGGATGAAGGCGTAATCAAAATGTTGGATGCAAACGTGCAGTTTTTGCCTACAAAGCATCTGGTGTTTACCCTGGGACAGATGAAGATTCCTTTTAGTACTGATAATTTGCGTTCGCCCGGAACCCTGAATTTCTCCAACCGCTCTTTTATTGCCAAGCGTATCTGTAAAGATTTGCGTGACATCGGTTTTATGGTTTCCTACGTCCGTGGGGGTGTTCTCCCGTTTGCCTTGCATGCAGGGGTGTTTAACGGAGAAGGGATCAATAACCCCGAATGGGTTTCGACCTATAGCATCGGGGCACGCGCCGAAGTGGGTCCATGGAAAGGAATCAGTCTTTCCGGGGATTTTTATAGCGGGAAAGTGGCTGGCAACAGCTCCGATATGTTTAATGTCGGCGCCAATTACCGGTATAAGCATTTTTATGTTGATGCAGAATATGCTCAAAAGCAAAATATGGATACCACCGGAGTCTGGTCGAGTAATGCGTTGTTTGCTTATGTGCTATATGAAATCCCCATTAAGAAAGGGATTCTCCGTAACATCATCCCTGCCGTGCGATACGATTTTTATACAGCCGATATGGCCAATGGCATTGTGCAACCGGCACGCATCACTACCGGACTCACCTTCGGTTTTCATAAAATCACCTGGGCCGATATCCGCCTGAGCTACGAAAAGTATATGTATCACAACCAGCCTGATGCGGAGGATAAGGCTACCATTGAATTTATTGCCCGGTTTTGAGGGATGAGTAATGGGTTGATTAGTTGATTGTTTGATTAGTCGAAGGACCAGAGATTTCTGATGACAAATATGCATTGGTATGATTGCGGTCAATCACATTATTTTAATGATAAATTGATCGTTTGATAACCCCCGCTTAATATTAAGGTAACACTGCTGCTTTACCTTTGTCGCATAAATATTAAAATTATGAAAACGACAATCCTTTCCTTTTTTGTGGCAGCAATCATGATCATGGTTTCAGCGAATTCCTTCAGCAATAACCCGAATGATGAACCGGGTAAGAAAGCTGTGTTGAGTGGTAAAGTTGTGGATCAAACCACGGGTGAAAGCCTTGCAGGTGCACTGGTGATTATCAAAGGAACCGACATTAAAACCTATACCGATTTTGAAGGCAACTTCACTATCAGCAATCTTGAGCCAGGTATTTATAATGTTGAAGTAAACTTCATCTCCTACCAGCAAGAGGAAATCAGCAATGTGACCTTTAGCTCAGGAAAATCAACCCTGATGGAGATCGGAATAATCCCTGAATAATCCGGATTTATGTTTAAAAAATCACCAGACCCTCAACGGGTCTTTTTGTGTGATACAAGCCATGTATCTTAAAAATATACTGTAAGTATGAAAAGAATTTTCACCCTGTTTTTAATATTGATTGCGGCAGGGGCAATCGGACAAACCATTGAAATTACGAACGGCCTCTATTATCTCGAAAACAAGCTGTACAAAGGTTTTTACAAAGAATATAATGAGAATGGTAAACTAAGCGCTGAATTTTCGATCAGTAAAGGAAAACTCGATGGTAAAACCGTAATGTATTATGAGTCGGGGTTGGTGAAGGAAATCCGGACCTATAAAAATGGACTGAAAAACGGTCTCTGGGTCACATGGGATGAGCAGGGTCGCAAAACGGCTGAAGCGCGCTATAAAAGCGATACTAAGCACGGAAAATGGTATGTCTGGGATGATAAAGGGCAGCTACGGTATTCAATGAGCTATCGCAAAGGCAAAAAAACTGGCATCTGGAGAATGTGGGATGAAAAGGGGATTATGATTATGGAGAAAACATATTAAATATGATGAAATCTGTCGCTGTGATCCAAAGAGTATTTAATGTGAGCAGGAGTTTAGGTTTTATAAGTGAGGTTGATAAATGTAATATATCTGGATGTGATAATAACAAAAAAATCGTATGAAGAGGTTTAAAAAAATATGTTCTGTTCTTTTCTTTTTCTTTGGTGGACTGATTGCCGCATTCCCGCAAGGGGAGGCAATCACGGGAACCATCGTGGATCAAAAAACCCGCGAAACTATCGTGGGGGCGGCAATTTTGATTCAGGGAACTACTGTGGGTGCGGGTTCTGATTTGAATGGTGTGTACCGCATTTCGGGCATAAAACCCGGGACTTACAACCTGGTGGTGTCGTACATTTCCTACAAAAAACAAATAATTGAAAATGTTGTGGTGACAAAGGGTAAAGTCACAGAAATCAATTTCGACCTTGAAGAGGAGATAACTACAATAAAAGGTGCCACAGTCACTGCGTCACGCAGAACGGATACGGATATTTCCATGATCAACTCCATCAAAGCTTCCAACCTGGTGGTGAGTGGTATTTCCAGTCAGATGATTACCAAAAGTCAGGACCGCGATGCCGCGGAAGTTATACGCCGTGTGCCGGGAATTACGTTGCAGGGCAACCGCTTTGTAATCATCAGGGGATTGAACGAGAGATATAATACCGTTTGGTTAAATAATGCCGTTACGCCCAGTTCGGAGACTGATGTGCGTGCTTTTTCGTTTGATATGATTCCAAGTTCACTTATTGATAATATTCTGGTCTATAAAACTCCAGCACCGGAGCTTCCAGCGGATTTCGCGGGGGCTGCCATACAGATTTTCACGAAAAATATGCCGGAGAAAAACGCCGTTTCTGCGGGATATAGCGTCTCTTACAGGGGAACAACTTCGTTTAAAGAATTTTATCGTTACGAAGGAGGAAAGTACGACTGGCTGGGTTTTGATGATGGAACACGTAAACTGCCTTCTGGCTTTCCCGAAGCCCACCTGAACGAAATTCCACGGACCGCCGAAGGGAAACAACTCCGGACAGAAATCGGCCGGTCGTTGAACAAAACATGGAGTGCCGACCCGTCAACAGCACCCGCAGACAACCGGTTATCGCTAAATCTTGCCGGAAAATTCAAATGGGGCAAGGTGAGCATCAATAATATTACCTCGGTCAATTACAGCAATACCTATAATAGTAAGAGTATCTTCAGGGCGAATTACCTTGCGTTCGATACCATTAATGAAGTCAGCGATACAGCCTATTATTATAATGATAAGCAGTATGATAATACTGCAAGGATTGGGGTGTTGCATAATTGGGCACTGGTGTTCGGCAATAATCAGATAATTGAATTCCGGAACCTTTATAATCAATCAGGAACCACTCAAACCACATTATCGGAGGGCCGCGACAATTCAGGTGGATCGTGGGTGAGGTCGCAGGAACTGAACTATATGAGCAGGTCTATTTATTCCGGACAGTTAGGTGGTCGTCATAAATTCAATAAGGAGCGTTCTTCGTTGGATTGGACGCTAGGGTATTCATGGGCTGGTAAAGATCAGCCGGATATCAGGCGCACAACCATGGTGCGTAATGAAGATCCCACCAGTGATTATTATAATCAGTATGGCGTGAATTTTAATTTTGCCGCTAACAGCGATTTGAATGGGCGGATCTATATGAAAATGGATGAGCATATCTATACTGCCGCAGCGAATTATGAACAGAAAATCAACCTGGGTAACTGGGCTCCGGTGCTTAAAGCCGGTTTTTACGTCGAAAAGAAAAACCGGAGTTTTAATGCCCGTATGCTGGGATTTGCGATTGCCCGTTCAGCACAGTTCAATTGGGATATCGCCTATATGCCCTTAGAGGTTATTTTTTCTGATTCCAATATCAACGAAACCACCGGACTCAAAATCGATGAACAGACGAATGATCTTGACTCTTATGATGCCGGGCACATTCTGATGGCGGCATACATAGGACTAAAATTGCCCATTTTTGCCCGGTTGAATTTATACACCGGTGTGCGTGCCGAACGATATGATTTTTCTCTTTCATCGGGTTCGGCTGAGGTGCCGGTGAATGTAAACAACGATACCTTAAACTGGTTCCCTTCGGCAAATCTTACGTACAACCTTACGGAAAAAAGCATTTTACGACTGGCGTGGGGTATGACAGTAAACCGCCCTGAATTCAGGGAAATTGCACCCTTCAATTTTTTTCTGTATGATTTAAAGGCCTATTATAAAGGAAATACTTCACTGAAAAGTGCCTACATTCACAATATCGACTTCCGGTATGAATATTATCCGACCTTATTCGAAATGGTGACCATCGGCGGGTTCTATAAAAGATTTTCAAATCCGATCGAGGCTACCATGTATGCTGCCGGTTCCGGGTGGGATTACACTTTCACCAATGCCGATTTTGCTAACTGCTTTGGAGTGGAAACCGACGTCAGAAAATCATTCTCAAACTGGGGAAACCGTAAGGATTTCCTGCACTGGTTCCGCGATGTAACTCTTGTATTCAATGCTTCTTATATAAGTAGCAGGGTTGTTATTACAGGTGCTTCTGAAAATGAGAGCGACCGCCCAATGCAGGGACAATCGCCCTTTATTGTCAATGTTGGTTTGTTTTATCAGAACGACAGCATTGGGTTGAGTGGAGCCCTGATGTATAATGTTGTGGGGAAACGTATCGCCTATATCGGGAACGCCGTCGATCCTCACACCTGGGAAATGCCCCGACATTTGCTCGATTTCACCATCAGCAAACGACTTGGCAAATGGTTCAGTGTTAAAGCCACCGTTAACGACATTCTGAATCAAAGTGTCGTTTTTAAACAGGTCGAAATCTATGAAAAGGACAACAACAATGACGGTGTAGCCGATGAAACCGTTAAAAGTGACCAGATAACCCGCACTTTCAAACCCGGTACTTATGTTACGCTTGGCTTCGGAATTAACTTCTGAAAGAGTTACTTTTTCTTTACAATTTATCCTGATAATATTCTTAATTACATAATATTAGCATAACACGAAAGGGTGGATGCTGTATTAATTTTGTATTGAATAAAACATTTAAAATTTAACATGAAAATGAGTATGAAAACAACATTAAAACTTTTTTTGGGACTGCTGCTGATCAGCAGTGTGGCCAAAGCACAACCTGTGATTACCGACCCGTTTTTCGATGAGGTGGATTATATCGGGGCATTTGGCGCAACCGACTGGACTTCGGGCTGGTGCGAGTGGAACCCGGGGGAGGTGGTTTATCCCGCCACGACGGTTACGGTAAATGCCGGTAACATTACTTCTAATACCACATGGACCAGCGGCAACACGTATTTACTGAATGGCTGGGTGTATGTAAAAAGTGGATCAACACTGACGATAGAGCCTGGTACCATTATCCGTGGCGATTATGTAAATAAAGGCTCGCTGATTATTGAAAAAGGTGCCCGGTTGATGGCTCAGGGGACTTCAACGAATCCTATTATTTTTACTTCCAACGAAGATCCCGGTAACCGCGATTATGGCGATTGGGGAGGGGTAATTCTTTGCGGAAAAGCTACCATTAATCAGGTTGGCGATTCGGCTGAGATCGAAGGCGGTGTGGGATCAGTATACGGAGGCGGGTCAGCGCCTGATGATGCAGATAATTCGGGGACACTCGAGTATGTGAGGATTGAGTTTGCGGGTGTTCCTTATGTTACCGATAAAGAGATCAACGGGCTCACCATGGGGGGCGTTGGAAGTGGCACGAGTATTCACCATATTCAGGTTTCATACAGTGGTGATGATGCCTATGAATGGTTTGGTGGCAAAGTGAATTGTAAATACCTCGTTTCATTCCGTACCTGGGATGATGATTTTGATACCGACAATGGCTACCAGGGCATGGTGCAATACGCTGTGTCGTTGCGCGATCCCAATATTGCAGATCCGGGTTCAAAATCAAACGGTTTTGAATCGGATAACGATAAAGACGGCACAACCAATGTTCCGCAAACAGCTCCTGTATTCAGCAACGTCAGTATGTTTGGGCCAAAAGCGCTCACATCCACGTCGGTGAATTCCAATTATAAAACGGCCTTGCACCTCCGTCGTAACTCTTCATTAAATATCTACAATTCCTTCTTCGCCGGATATACCAATGGATTGCTCTTAGAAGGTGCCCTTTGTGAGGCGAATGCCACAAGCGGCGATCTCAATATGAAGTTTTGTTCCATGGCGGGGATCCCGGGTAGTGAATTTCAACTGGGAACCGGCAGTACGTATGATCTTTCAAACTGGTATTTTAACAGCATGGATTGCAATGATACGCTATTTTCTAATTCAGAGCTGATGATTACCGATGGGTTTAATCTCAGTGCCCCTGATTTTCGTCCCGTCCCGGGCTCGCCTCTGCTCGATCGCCCCTGGCTTGATTGTGCGGCATCGGTTAGCGAAGAGAATCAAAATGTTCAGCTGGTAAATATCTATCCTAATCCGGCTGGGAGTAACGCAAGTCTGGATTTTAACCTGTTGGAAAGCGGAACCCTGACCATCGACATCCTGGATATTACAGGTCGCCACATGGTGACTGTGTATAGTGGGTCAACCAACAAAGGATTTCAGCATATTGAATTCAGTTCGGAAAACCTGAGTGAGGGATTGAATCTGATTCGAATCACAGAAGCGAATTCAACCTCTTTACACAAGCTTTTTGTTGTCCACTGATCGTAGAAATCAGGGGTGTTGAAAATTTTTGATGAGAGGTGGGGGGCGCATTTTTTCGCCCTCCACCTCTCATCTTTCTTTCTTCATTTTCATGGTTTGTTCTTCTTTTTTTTGTGTTTACCTTTGCCCTCATATCAAATTAAAATAAAGGGTTATGAAAAGCATACTTCGTATCGCATTATTCCTCATGATATTGTTGCCTTTCAGCGCAGGTGCTCAATATGATTATTATGTAAAATTGGGTAAGGAATCATTTAATAATCAGAATTTTGAACAAGCCGTCGGACAATACAGCAAAGCCCTTGAACTCAGACCCGAAGCATCAGAAACATACGTCAGCCGCGCCTCCGCTTATGCCAGCCAGGGATTATTTTCGGAAGCATTAAACGATCTTAATCAGGCCATGACCCTGAACCCTGCTGCCCCGGAACCCTATTATTACCGTGGATTGGTCTATATGGACCTGAAACTTTATCCACAGGCTATGGCCGATTTGATAAAGGTTACCGAAACGTTACCCGCCTTTGCTTCGGCTTATTATTACATAGGGTTGATCTTTGGTGCGCAGGACGATCCGCAGAAGGAAGTGGATGCCTATACGGTGGCCATTGAGAAAGATTCTTCATTTGTAGAAGCCTGGTACAACAGGGCACTGGTGCTGGCGCGCTATGAGATGTTCGATCAGGCCATACACGATTTTAACGTCACACTCCGGCTGTCGCCCCGCTTTGCTATGGCTTATGTGAACCGCGGTGTAATTTATTCTTACCTGGGTGATAACGGGAAAGCCTTAACGGATCTGAACACGGCCATTGAGATGGATAACAAGTTGTATCTCGCATACTATAACAGGGCCTCAGTATATAACGATCTGGGATTACCCGATTCCGCCATTGCTGACTACACCCGGGCAGCTGATGTGGAAAGCCGCGATCCGCGCATTTTCTTTAATCGTGCCGGTATCTATCTGACAGAACATAAAATGGATGAAGCTTTGGCAGATTACAGCCGGGCAATTCAGGCCGACAGCACCTATTTCTCCGCCTATATAAACCGCAGTATTATTTACCGGCAGAAGAAATTGTTTACCGAAGCCATGACGGACCTCAACCGGGCCATCACCATCACACCGGGCGACCCTTCCTCTTTTGTATACCGAGCCTATTTGTTTCAGGAACTTGGGCAGACGAAAAATGCAGAGAATGATTTTGCCAATGTGCTGAAAACCGCACCCGAATACTTGCCGGCCGCTGTCGGTTATGCGTATTTTTTAATTGAACAGAAAAAGCCGGATGAAGCAGTAGCGCATTTTAATCGGGTGCTTGCTAAAGATTCTGTCAGCTGGAACGCTGCGTTGGGTCTTTCTCTGGCGCTGATAAAAACTGATGAAACGGCATCCCGTAAGGCATGGGATCAGGCACTGCTGATTAATCCGGCATTGAAAAATGGCCAGAACCACATCGAAGCCAGCATGCTGGAGGGGTTTTACTATTCCGGCAACATTCAGAAATCGCTGAAAAAGTTGTTCGCAAAATATATTGCGGAATAGGGTGTCTGTATCTCCTTTCTGATCGTAGTTAGCCATTTGGTAGATGGCTTCTGAATCAGTCGTTTAAATTATATCCTCATTTTAGCATTATTTAGGGAGTTTTCCCCCAGTAATGGATGTATTTTCCTTGCTGAGGTATTCATATGGAAAATAATTAACTAGGATACTGTTTTTAAATAAGTTAAGAAATTTAATCTGAAAGAAAAACCCATCACAAAAATTAACAATTTATTGTTCTTTATATGTGTTTACCCTTACCAATACGTACCTATATTGACAAGTGGAATATAACAGATCATTAATTAAGATTTTAGATAATTTATTTCAAGTATATATTGTTAATCATTGTTTATAAGGTTTTTATGTTTATTTTTCTGAAAAATAATATGTTAAATAAACTAAAATATTTTGTAAAAAAGGGGGGTTTATGTAAATTTGTTATCTTCTTAGAAAAAATCTAAATAACCACAATATGAAAAGATGGATTTTACTCCTCGGCGCTATTATGCTCTCCACAGTATTACAGGCGCAGACCGTGATTTTTCACGAAAATTTCGAGGCCCCTTCCGGGGGTGATAGTCTAACTTCCAGCGGTGTTCCTAACCCCTGGGCTGTGAACACGCGTATTTACGCGGCGGGTGCGCAATGCGACTCAAATTATGTACAAGCAAGTGATACCTCCTATTTAACAACAGGTGTCATAAATTGCGCATCTTATGCAAATGTAATATTAAAGTTCTCGCACATTTGTAAAATTGAAGTGATAGATGCTGCTGAGATTGAGGTCTCCATTAATAACGGACCCTGGACAAAACTTACGACACAGTACATTAATCCGGGAAACTCTCAGTTTGTTAACAATGGATATAAATTTACTTCAACAACTTATACAACCCCTGACGTTTGGTCGTGGGCAGTGCCAACAGCCAAGCCACAGAATTCATGGTGGATGCCTGAGCAGTTTGATATTTCGGCTTTAGCCGGAAACCAGGCCAATGTCAGAATCCGCTTTTCATTACGTGATGGAACAACCAACGGTGCCAATTGGAACCATGGATGGTATTTAGATGATATTATGGTTGTGGGAGCTCCCGGAGAGCTTATTCCTCCGGTAATCACTATGATTCCTCCGGTTATTTCGGATACCATCTCAGATACGGGTCCTTTTACTGTTTCTGCATTCATTGAGGACGCCAGTGGGATTGACACCGCATGGCTCAGCTACCAGGTAAATAGTGGCGCAGCAGAGCATATTCCCATGATCTGGGTCTCTGACTCTACTTATACGGCTACTATTCCCAGCTTCACTTATGGTAACAGAATCGATTATCGCGTTTATGCAATCGATAACAGTCCGATGGCCAACTCTGCCGACGGTCCTGCACTTTGGTTTTATATTTTGAGGCCTCCCTTTTCAATTACTGTGGGAGATGGTACCGTTAGTACAGGTGCTTCTTATCCATTCAATAATTATTACAAGAACAACAGAACCCAGATGCTATACAAAGCCGCTGAAATTGGAATGGCCGGCAATCTGACCCATCTTGGATTTAATTTGTCATTAATTACAGCTGATACTTCTAAAAGGCACCTTCGGAATTTTTCGATTAAAATCAAGCAGGTTGCTGTAAATACTTTAGGCACCGCTTATGCGGATATGACTACAGCCACTACAGTATACAGCAATGCCAACTATACCATGACCGAGCTGGGATGGAATATGCTGGATATTACCGATTTCTTGTATGATGGCACTTCCAACCTTATTGTAGAGGTTGTTTGGGGTCCCAACACAGTTAACAGTCTCACTGGTGACCGATACAGGGTTTATCAGACTGATTATACCGCAGGCTCCGACGTGCTGGTGGTTTATGGATATGATGATACCCAGGTGCCCCCAAATTATGATGGAAATTCGAAAATCCGACCCAACATTCGGTTCATGATGCCCGAACCTAATATTCTTTATGACGCAGGCGTGGTTACCATTTCAAATCCGGGTTCGCTGGAAGATGCAAATGTTCCCATTCCTGTTACTGTAAGTATAAAGAATTTCGGACAGGATCCCCTGGTAAAAACCCAGATTCAATGGATGCTTGATTCAGTTCCTCAAACGGTGTACAACTGGACAGGCAGTCTTCAGGAAGCTGTGACTTCTTCCTCATTTGATATCGGGACGATTAACGTTCCGGCAGGTCTGCATTCCCTGAAAATCTGGACTGCATATCCTAATGACAGTATCGACCAGCGACAAATTAATGATACCATGGAAATGAGTTTCTATACCTGCGATTCAATTCTGCATGGTGCTTATACTGTTGGCCCAACGGGAGATTTTGAGAATTTTAGCGATGTCATGAATAGTTTGTTGATATGCGGAATTGATGCCCCTGTGGTATTTAATGTTCAGAGTGGAACTTACACCGAACAAGTGAATATTTCCCAGATACCGGGTGCGTCCGCCATCAATACAATAACTTTCCAATCACAAAGCGGAAATCAATCCGATGTAATATTAACGTATGCGTCAACTGCTACGGCTGACAATTTTGTTGTCAATCTGAATGGTGCCGACCATCTGCGATTTAGAAACATGACCCTTCAGGCAGCAGGAACCGATTATGGCAGGGTACTGACAGCAGGAAGTGTAGCCTATGATAATATTTTTGATGGGATCAGATTCCTGGGGCTCGTTGTTACTTCTACCAGTACCAACTATGCGGTTATCTATTCGTCCAGCGGTACTGATTCTGTTTGTAGTTTTAATAATAATATTATTGAAAATGGATCCACTGGTATGTATTGGTACGGTGGAAGTGCTTCAAACCTGGAGAAATCAACGGTAATCACCAATAATACTTTTCTGAATCAGTATTACCGTGGATTACAAATTTACTATCAGAATGCTCCTCAGATTATTCAGAATACCATTACGACCAATTCCGTTTACGGTACTTTTTACGCCATGTATACCGGCTATTGCGACAAGCAATTAAGGGTTTTAAAGAACAGTATTAAACTCACCAATGGTGGATACGGAATTTATGTTTACTATTCCGATGGTGCATCCGGTGAAGAAGGATTGGTAGCAAACAACATGGTCAGTATCGGAGGCCCAAATAATAGTTATGGCATTATTAATTATTACAGTTCCTCTCAGAAAGTATATTATAATAGTGTAAACCTTTACTCAACAGGGGCTACAAACTATGCCTATTACTTGTACTCCTCTACAACTTATCTGAATAATTATCTTAAAAATAATGTATTCGCTTACACCGGGTCCGTTCTGGGTGGTCTGGCTGCTTATATTGATACGCCAGCAGCGATCATATCTTCGAACTATAACGATCTGTATAGTGCCGGAACCAACCTTGGTTATTGGGGTGCACTTCGTGCTAATCTTGCCGCCTGGAGAACAGCCAGTTTACTGGACTCCAACTCTGTATCAGCCCCTCCTGAGTATTTAAACGCTCTTGACTTGCATACCTACTCATTAAATCTTCTGGATATTGGGAAGCCCGTTCCCGAGGTATCCGACGATTTCGACGGTCAGCCCCGATCAGCTACTACACCTGATATCGGTGCGGATGAATTTGAGTTGCTAAGTTTTGATCTCCAGGTTCTGTCTGTAATAGCACCACAATCGGGCTGCCAGTTAACAACCGCTGATTCGGTCAAAGTTAGCCTCAGGAATGTTGGTGCAGGCACATTAACCAATGTTGATTTGTATTATGTGGTTAATAATGGTACTCCGGTCCATGGTGTATTCACCGGATCGTTGGCCAGTACGGCAACAACCACATTCACCTTTCCAACCCCGGCCGATCTGAGTGCTTTTGGGATTTACACCATAAAAGTATATACTAATAGTCCTCCTGACCTGAATCCTGCGAATGACACTACGAGTCGTACCTTATATAGTGGTTATGACTTTTTATCAGGGACTTACGTTCAGGGTTTTGAGCCTACTCAATATTCAGGCGACTGGAGTATTTTTAATGCTGACGCGAATGCCTACACCTGGCAATTCCCATACAGTGGCTCTGCACATACTGGAACCTACAGTGCACGTTTTTATAACGGCACAGGCAACACAGGCGGAGACTGGTTATTCTCACGTTGTTTCCCCCTTCAAGCCGGACAAACGTATGAGATTTCTTATTGGTACCGCGGCACCTCTGCCACGGCAGCTTCCAAATTAAAACTTAAATACGGTCTTTCGCCAGACTCAACAGCGATGGTGAATTCCTTAGAGTCGCTTACAAATATTTTGGGAGCAACTTACAGGCAATCCGTTATTCGCTTTGTGGCACCTGCCACGGCAAGTTATAATTTTGGATGGTGTGCTTTTACTCCTGCAAATTCTACAAATCATTTGTATATTGACGATATCAATATCAAATTTATTCCAGCACAGGAAGCCGCTATTTTAAGTTTGACAGCTCCTGTATCGGGTTGTGGATTAAGCAATGCTGAGCCGGTCACCGTTAAAATCAAAAATACCGGCAGTACCATTATCAATGGGACCCTTACCGCGTATTATCAGGTGAATGGACAAGCCCCTGTTTCTCAGGTGGTAATACCGACAATTGCTGTAGGTGATACCTTAACGTTTACCTTTAGCGCTACCATTAATATGACAGCTACTACTGCTGACAGCATCTTCAGTATTAAATCATGGATTGCGCTCTTAGGTGATCCTTTGATGTTCAATGACACAATCAATAATTCTGTATTGTCAGGGTTTATTCCAAATGTCCCTGTGGTTACGAATGATACCGTGATCCAAAACTATCCCGCTACTTTACTTGCGGCGAGTCCGAATGCTGTTAACTGGTATACCGGACCACTGACAACCACAAAGTTTTATACTGGATATAGCTATACAACGGGACCACTAACCGATACTGTAACGTATTATGTTGAAGCTAACACAGCCCCCGCCGGATTACCTGCAATTTTAGGAACTGGTACCAGTAACCAGGCCGCTGCTCCAACCAACGGATATTATAATTTTGGATGGAGTTCAGCATTATACTCTCCTGCGGAACTTGGATTTACCGGACGGATTGACACGATAGGATATTTTGTTAATAATACTATTTCGGCTTATGCAATGACTGATCAGTCGATCTATATGAAGGTCGTACCTTATGCTGCTTTTGCCGATTTAAACAATCCTGCTGTTGGATCAATGACCAGAGTATATACAGGCACTATTAACTGGAATGGTCCGGGATGGCAGAAATTAAAACTGCAGACACCATTCGAATATGATGGAACAGGTTCTTTGGAAATTGCCTGGGAAAACTGGGATGGAACCTATGTCTCTGGATACCCCTCTTTCAGATATTCAACCACTGCCACTACGCAGACCAAATATAGTTATCTGGATGCAAATTTCCCCGCAGGGGAAGGTACAGGCAGTACCAGCCGTCCAAATACCTATTTTGGCAGCAGTAACCCCGGCTGCTCCAGCGCGCGGGTTCCAGTTACAGGCGTTGTGATATACCCTGCTGAGGATCTTGGTATGCTTGAAATTATAAGCCCGGTTGATGCATGTACTGATGGTTTGGAGATTGTCTCTGTAAGGATTTTTAATAATGGTATTGATACCATTGAAAATTCCTTTGACCTCGGATTTATTGTTTCAGGCAATCCTACGCCGGTTATCGAAACAGTAACCACCGACATACTTCCCGGAGACAGTATTAACTATAACTTCGGTACACCGGCGGTTATGAACGTTCTGTCTGGTGATTCAGCCTATACTATTACAGCATTTGGTTATAATGCGGCTGATATTTACTTTGCCAACGACACATTATCAAAAGAGGTGATAGTGTCTTACACTCCTCCTGCACCGGTGGTGACAGGTGATACCATTATTTATGGACTTACCGCTTCCCTGACAGCTATTTCAGCTGATACGGTTAATTGGTTTGCTGACTCTGTTGGTGGCACATCATTAGGTAGTGGACAGACTTTTATCACCCCCATCCTTTTCAGTGACGAAACTTATTATGCTGCAGCAAGTGTTGGAGCAGCAACCCTAAAAATTACTGAAGTTACTCACTACAGAACAGGTACCGGGCAAACACCGACCTATCCATCATGGTGTACAGGGCAGGATCTGATCGAGATTAGCAATTTGGGCTCCGCTGCAGGTAATCTGCAAAACTACACAATGAACATCTATGGTGTGGGCGCACGGTCTTATACCATTCCTAACGTTGTCTTAAATGCCGGAGAAGTAATGGTACTGTGTGTTGGTCCGGGTACCGATTCTCCTGCCAACAGATATTACAACATGGGTGGCACTAGCGATGTGATTCAATCATCTTCTGCTACCGGGTTTGCACTTAAGGATCCCGGTGGTGTCGTGGTTGATGCCGTGGCTTCGAATAGTTATTCCTTTACCGTTGGTGATGGCGTATCCGCTGCAGACTGGACAGGAAATATCAGTAGCTCAAGCGGTTTAGCCGGATCTATCAGGACCATTTCAGATAATAATGTAGCGTCTGACTGGATCGTTTCAAGTGCTTCCAATACACAAACAATGGGATCTCTGAATCCGGGACTTTCGGGTGCTGGTGGCATCGGTTGCTCAAGCGAGCGTATTCCCGCATTTGTAAAGGTTATTATTCCTGAAGAGGACATCGCAATGATTGAGATTCTTTCTCCGGTGAACGGTTGTACTTTCGGAATGGAAAATGTTACCGTGAAACTGAAAAATAACGGTGTCGACACCATCCAAAATGCATTTACACTGGGTTACTTTATTGCAGATTATCCAATCCCATCACTTGATGTAGTGACTGATGATATTCTCCCCGGAGATACCCTCATTCACACTTTTACCACACCTATTTCTTTAATGACCATTTCTGGTGATTCAACATTCCAGATCATGGTATATGGTGAAAACGCAGGTGATATTTATTTTGTGAATGATACCATTGTCAAAACCGTTACTCTCGGAGAATCTCCCGCTGACCCCATCGTTGTGAATGATACAGTGAATTACGGGACAACTGCTACCCTTGAGGCTATTTCACCTTTCAATGTAAATTGGTTTACTGTTCCAACAGGTGGTTCAATTATCGATACCGGTCAGTATCATACAACACCGGTACTTTATGGAAACGAAACTTATTATGTAGAAGCAGCATTAGGTGCAGATTATCAGTGGAATTTTGATACCGGCCTCGATGGCTGGATTGTTTCTGCGCCATGTACTACTACAAATAACTGGACATGGAATTCAGATGCTGGTGCCGGGACTCTTTATGCAGTCGATCCAAGTATTGTATCAAGTCAGCTCGTTACTTCTCCGGTAATCGATCTTTCCGGAACAAGTACAGTCACCCTTTCCTTCAATCACCGCTTTGGTACTGAACAAGGTTATGATGAGGGATATGTTGCTTATCGCTTTGATGGCGGATCCTGGACACAGTTCATCCCAACTATCGGAATATATAATGAAAATAATTCAGTAAGTCCAGATCCATTAGCATCGTGCACCTCTGTAACCAGAGACGTATATGCAGGTACACAATCTACTTACATGACCAGTGAGGGCGTTATCAATACAGCAGGGCATAATACCCTGGAGATTGCTTTTGTCTTTACTTCTGATGGGTCTGGTGCGGATGACGGTTGGTTCATAAACGAGGTGGCTCTCAGCGGAATGGTTGGCTGCGCCAGTCACAGAATCCCGGTAACGGCAGTCGTTACTGGTCAGCCCGATCTTGATGCAGGTGTTACTGCGATCCTTGCACCGGGTTCCCCCATTGCATTGGGTTCTCATAATGTGGATGTAATCATTCGTAACTATGGGTTGGATACTCTGGAAATGGCTAATGTAGGTTGGAGTGTAAACGGTGTGATTCAAACTCCGTTTGCATGGACAGGTTCTTTATTGACCGGTGAAACCGACACTGTCACTGCAGGTGCTTATAACTTTACCTATGTGCCTTATCCAGGTCTGAATGAAATTCTTGTCTGGACCGAAGCCCCCAATGGTGGAGTAGATTTAACTGCCATTAATGATACGGCATCTACGATTGTTGATGCTCATGATCCTTATAACGGGACCTATTATATCGCCACAGCGACACCTGACTTCCCCAATTTCACTATAGCAGCATTGGCATTGAAGAATTGGGGTGTTTCGGGCCCTGTTACTGTGCTTACCGCAACCGGTACCTATATTGAACAGATTGTGTTCGACACGATACCTGGTGTCTCTGCAGTTAAAACGGTCACTTTCAGATCGTTGAGCGGTGTCAATACGGATGTAACCCTCCAATTTGCCGGAGCTACCTCTGCTGCTAACTATGTGCTGAAACTCAACAATGCGGATTACCTGCATTTTGAGGATATGACCATTAAGTCGACCACTATGAGTACTTATGGCCGTGTTGTTGAACTGAGCGGTGGTGCATGCCACAACTACTTTGAAAACAATATTCTGCAAAGTATCGTTACAACCAGTTCGTCTTCGGCTGTTGTTTACAGTCCGGCTGGTGCTGATCATTACAATCGTTTTATCGGTAATGATATTCTGAATGGGTATTATGGTGTCTATTTCTATGGAGCATCAGCCGCCAAAAAACAGGGTAATCAGTTTGTCGATAACAACGTTATTGGTTATTACTATTATGGACTTTATACCTATTATAGTGATTCAATCAGAATTATTGGTAATCAGTTAACCAACGGTACTAACTCCTCAACAACCTATAATATCTATCTGGCGTATGCTGATAACGGAGCTAAGGTTGAGCGGAATAAAATTACGGTAAACTCCACAGGTACCTATTATGGAATTTACGCCTATTATAATAACGCTTCAACTACCGGTGTCAACACAATTGCTAATAACTTCCTGAGTCAGCGTGGAGGATCAGGGACTGCATACGGTCTGTATATTTATTATTCCAATTACCTGAATGTGTATTTCAACTCGGTGAACATCAACGGTGGTTCAACTACTGCTGGTCGTGCATTGTATCTCACCGGAGGTACCGGTAATGTTAATATTGTAAATAACAATCTGGCTAATACCTCTTCAGGTTTCGCATACTATGTTGCTACTGTTTCTGCTGTGGCTACTTCTAATTATAACAATTTGTACACAAATGGAACTGTTCTCGCATACTGGTCGTCAGCGAATCGTGCAACTCTTTCCGATTTACAGGCGATTAGCGGAAAAGATGTCAACTCGATATCGGAAGTCCCGGGATTCTACAGCGTGTCTGATCTTCATACCTACAATTTCGATTTGTACCGCGCTGGTACCCCAATTGCAGGTATTACCTACGACATTGATCTGGAGCCCAGAAATGCCACAGCTCCCTGTATCGGAGCAGATGAGTATTTGCCGCCTGCTGTGGATGCCGGAGTTATCAGCATTGATGCACCCGTTTCTCCTGTTTCAGGAGGTGCACAGAATGTGATAGTTTCCATCAGAAACTTTGGCTTGGATACGCTTACCAATGTTACCATTAACTATGAAGTGGATGGCGTAGCAGGAACTCCCCTTGGATGGGTTGGTTCCCTTCCTTCCGGTGCTATATTGAACAATGTTCTGGTAAGCACATTCACGTTCCCCACAGGTGTTTCTGAAATTAAAGCCTGGACCAGTCTGCCAAATGGTGTTGCAGATGTCAATGCTTTGAACGACACAGCATATACATCTGTAGTCGGTTGTACCGGTCCGCTGGCGGGTGCTTACACTATCGGTGGAGTAGCCTCTGACTACCTGACCTTTAATGAAGCAAACCTTGCCCTCAGATACTGCGGTGTTGCCGGCCCTGTTACCTTTAACGTGTTATCGGACAGCTATAATGAACAACTTTTGATCCGTCAGGTTGATGGCGCCAGCTCGGTCAATACCATTACCTTCCAGTCCGCCACCGGCGTGAATACCGATGTTACTTTACGGTACGCAGCGATTGCGGCAGCAGATAACTTTGTGCTTCAACTGGACACTGCTTCCTATATCCACTTTAAAAACTTGACGCTGGAATCTGCTGCGTCCGGTTCTTATGGTAAGGTTGTCGTACTGTCCGGCGGTGCCAGTGAAAACCGTTTCGAGAATAATATTATCAGAAGCGTTGTCAGTACTTCGACTTCATCGGCTGGAATTTATTCAGCAGCCGGTGCTGAGGATAGTTATAATGTTTTTACCGGGAACAAAATTGAAAATGGTTATTACGGTATTTACTTCTACGGTTCTTCAACGATCATTAAAATATCTAATGAATTTACGAACAACGACATCAGCGGTTACTACTACTACGGTCTTGCAGTATCCTATAATGAAACAGTAAGTGTTGTGGGTAACACCGTGCGTAATGGATCAAATTCCGGTACCAATTATGGTATTTATGTGTCTTACTCAGACCTTGGCGCCCTGATCGAACGGAATACCGTTACAGGTACCAATTCAGGTTCGTTCTACGGAATTTCATTGTATTATTGTGATGGAACCACTACCGACCACAGCCGGGTATTTAATAACTTCGTGAGCCAATCAGTGGGTTCCGGTACTGCTTATGGATTGTACATTTACACCAGTACTTATGCTGACATCGCATACAACTCCGTAAATATTACCGGAGGGTCAGCGGGTTATGGTCGTGCATTATACCAGACAGGTGGATCCAATCTCAGTTTCCTTAATAACAACCTCGTAAATGCCGGAAATGGTTATGCTTATTACATTGGCACTACCAGTGCTGTTGTGACATCAGATTACAACGACATTTATACACCGACCACCGTGTTTGCTTATTGGGGCGCTGCCCGAGCCGACCTGGCTGCATTACAAACCGCAAGTTCAAAGGACTCGAACTCTATTTCCATTGATCCGGTTTATATTTCAACATCGGACCTTCATGTACTGAGTCCCGGTTTGAATGGAACCGCTACACCATTGGCTTATGTAACTACTGATATTGATGGTGAACTCAGAAATGTCAGCACCCCTGATATTGGTGCAGATGAGTTCTCACCCTTACCAAAGGATTTGTCGGTGATTAGTTATTCGTTACCAACAGTTATGTATGCACCTGTCGGAAACAGTATCAGCGTTTCGGTTAAGGTCCGTAATATGGGTTCCGATACGATTACTTCATTTGATGTATCCTACAAATATGGGGTGAACGCACCGTTAACCAATACATGGACGGGTACCCTCGCACCCAGTGGCATTGCCACCCAGGTGTTCAACTTTCCGTTTACCGCAGCTACAGGGATGAACAGCCTGTGTGCCTATACGGCACTTCCGGGCGACGGAAATATCAATAACGACACACTGTGCGTTTCATTTACAGGGGTGCCGATTCTTGTGGTTCCCGACAGCACCGACTTTGAAGGCATAAATAGCTGGTATGGTGATGGTCCTGCCGCACTTTGGGAATTTGGTGTTCCTGCTTCAGTAACAATCAATGCAGCACACAGTCCTACCCATGCATGGAAGACTAACCTTGATGGCATCTACGGATCGAGTCAGACAGAGTATTTGTACACCCCATATTATAGCTTCACACAGGTGGCAGATGCAACACTGAAATTCTGGCATTGGTATGAAACTGAGGATAATTATGACGGAGGTAAACTCGAGTATAACATCAGCGGAACCACTACCTGGATTACCCTGGGTTATGTGGGTGATCCTGCCGGGACCAACTGGTACACAACAAGTGTTTCTGGTGCTCCTTGCTTCGAAGGTCACAGCGGCGGTTGGGTGTTGAGCTCCTATAACCTTTCTTCCATTCCTGCTATTGTGAATGCTACCGGACAGGTACAGTTCCGATTTAAATTCTTCTCGGATGCTTCAGATAATTATGATGGATGGGCCATTGATGATTTCGCCATCACTGCACCTCCGTTGGCAAAGGATGCCGGGGTTGTGGCCGTGGTTGAGCCTGCCGGTTCGTCAGTTACCGGAAGCAATGTTACGCTGAAGGTTACCATTAAAAACTTTGGTACAGATAGTTTGATGTCGGTGCCCGTTGCTTTCAGGGTAAATGGTGGTGCCATGACACAATCTTTGTGGACAGGTACACTGTTGCCGGGTGCAACTACCGACTATACTTTCCCGACCACCTTTGTGTCTCCTGCCAGCACTTATGAAATTTGTGCCTTTACCAAACGTGTGGGTGATACATACAAATTCAATGATACCACCTGTGTGAGTATCAATACAACTCCTGCACCTACCGATGCCGGTGTTTCCGCACTGCTGAGCCCCCTGTCTACCACTATTGCTGGTGACTCCATTATCGTTATAGCTCGGGTCCGCAATTATGGCACGGCTACCCTGACGAGTATCCCCCTGGCATATAGCCGCAACGGAGTACAGCTTTATTCCTTTACCTGGACGGGTAACCTGCTGGGTGGCGATTCGGTTGATGTTACTTTCCCGTATAAATATGTATCCCCAATGGCTCTATATAGCCTCTGTGCGTACAGTATCGTTCCGGGAGATGCCAATACCGCAAATGACCAAAAATGTGTGTATCCGGAAGGCGTGATAGGTATCGAAGAATACGGTATCGGCGGATTCATGCTGTGGCAGAATATTCCTAACCCTGCCACCGGTCGTACCTCTATTGCATACCAGGTACCTGAATCCGGAAAGGCTGTATTTGAATTACGCAGTCTGTATGGTCAGTTACTTATTTCAGATGAGCAGCAGGTAACCGCTGGTCAGTATACTTTCGAAATTGATGTAGACGCATTGAGTGTGGGTATTTATTATTACTCGGTAATATTTGAGAATAAGAGACTCACTAAAAAGATGATTGTACATTAATAATATTCAATCTTAATTTGAGCGGGACATCTGAAAAGATGCCCCGCTTTTTTTTGTTAATTTTGTTAATATTTATTTAAATAATTGAATGTTAGCAAATCCTTTATATTTTTGCTAATTCCAATTTTTGCATTTCCTTAATTAAATTTTGACAAATATGAGAAAATTCCTGTTACTCTTGTTGGGATTGGTATTTGGTTTAGCTGTTCAGGCTCAGACCGTTATCTACCATGAAAATTTTGAGGCCCCTTCTTTGGGGGACAGTGTCACCCCTAGTGGTACTACAAACCCCTGGGCGATTAATACGCGGCTTTATGCTGAAGGAGCACGTTGCGACTCCAACTTTGTTCAGGCCAGCGATACCTCTTATTTAATGACAAGTGTCATTAACTGTACGGGTTACGCCAATGTGGTGTTGAAGTTTTCGCATATTTGCAAAATTGAAGTAACGGATGCTGCTGAGATAGAGGTCTCAATTAATAATGGGGCGTGGACAAAACTCACCACCCAGTATGTGAATCCAGGAAACTCGCAGTTTGTTAACAACGGGTATAAGTTTACTTCCACTACCTATACCAGCCCTGATGTGTGGTCGTGGGCTGTTGGAACGGCTAAGCCGCTGAATTCGTGGTGGATGCCAGAGCAATTTGATATTTCTGCGCTGGCCGGAAATCAGGCTAATGTCCGGATTCGCTTTTCGTTACGCGATGGAACGACCAATGGAGCCAATTGGAATCATGGATGGTATGTTGATAATATCAGGGTGGTGGGTGCCATTTCCGAACTTACCCCCCCGGTCATTACCTACAGACTTCCGGTAGTTCAGGACACTATTTTGAATACGGGTCCTTTCGATATCTTTGCAGGAATTAAAGATGTGTCTGGTATTGATACCGCCTGGTTGACCTATACGGTAAACGGTGGTGCCAATAATTACCTCCCGATGACATGGATCTCTGACTCGACCTATAAAGCCACCATTCCCAGCTATACCTGGAATACTGCTATTTCTTATTTTGTCAGCGCTATTGATAACTCACTTTCCTATAACCAGGCTACTGGAGCCACCAAGAACTTTTACATTAAGAAAGGCCCGAGTAATGTTGTTATTGGTACAGGGACCAGTACCGGATCCTATCCTTTCCGAATGGGTTGGGGCTATACTAGGAGTGCATCCATATATACCCAATCGGAAGTGATGCAATACGGAAGTATTTTATCGCTGGCATGGAATATTTCTGCAACTGCCAGTGCCAACGATCCGGTCAGAATTTACTTGAAAAATACCGCTTCTTCGGTACAAACCGCTCAAACCTGGGCAGCTATGATTAGTGGAGCCACCCTTGTTTATGATGGTACTACCGCTTTTAATACTGCCGGTTGGAAATCATTTAATCTTATTGCTCCCTTTGCGTATAATTCGGGGAATCTCATGGTTTTGTGTGAGTCCAATTATGGTGGTGGCGGTACATCAGGCCCTTCATTCTATTATACCACCGCTACCAATCAGCACGAGTACTTATATGCGGATGACACACCCCCCACAGGAACTGGGTATGTTGATGCAAACAGACCAAATATAACCATAGCCTTCCAGCCGACCAATTTTATGTTCGACGCCGGGGTATCGCAGATTGTGTCGCCCACCGGAACAGTTATTCCCGGGACCAATGTGCCTGTGACAGTGAAAATAACCAATCCCTCCGTGGATACTATCAATACTGTCACCATCAAGTATTCGGTGGATGGCGTATATCGCGACAGTATCAATTGGTCAGGTATGCTGTATGCAGGAGTGACCACCGGGAATTTTGACATCGACACAACGAATTTTGGTCTTGGCTTCCATACTATTAAAGCATGGACCGTAAGACCAAATGGCGGAGCTGATCAGAATGCACTCAATGATACGGCCACAGGCAGTTTTTTTGTTTGTACTTCGGCCCTCGCAGGTCCTTATACTATTGGAAGCGGTGGGGACTTTACCACCTTTGCTTCTGCTATCGGCACGCTTCATAACTGTGGTATCAGCGGTCCGGTGACATTCAGCGTGTTAAGCGGCACATACAATGAGCAGCTTACCCTGAATGCGGTACTTGGTTCTTCAGCTGTTAACACCATAACGTTTAAACCAGCTGCCGGCGCTACCGTGATCCTTACGAATAGTTCCACCACTGCAACCCTGAAACTGAACGGTGCGGATAACATCATTTTTGACGGATCCAATAATGGAACAACTTCACGTGATATGTCAATTGTGAATAGTTCTACCGCAGGAAGTACAGCAGCCATCTGGCTGTCCAGTACAGGAACAGGCGCTGGTTGTGATCATATTACTATTAAGAATTGCAATTTGTCGATGGGTGTTAATTCTTCTACCAATTATGCAATTTTTGCAGGTGGCAGCACTCTTGGATCTGCCGGTGCAGACAACGATTATTTAACCGTCGAAAACAACCTGATCTCAAAAGCGTATTACGGAGTTGTGGTTTCAGGTATTGCTACAACTGGTATTTGTAATGATATCAGTATTTCTGAAAATAATTTTAAAAATAGTGTTGTCGCAAGCTATATCGGATACAATGCTGTGAATATATCACAGTCTGCTAACGTCATCGTTAATCACAACACGATTGGAAATATTATCGGTACGATTACAAGTCCTTGCGGAATTAACCTTTCCACTGGAGTAACCAATGCTTCAGTTACCAGAAATGATATCTCGGGTATCCGTTATACAGGTACAGGTGGTTATGGGGCTTACGGTGTTATAGTGAATACCGGTGTGGCTGCGAGCAATATCCTGATTGCCAATAATATGATTTCGGATATTCTTGCTGATGGTGATCCAGGCGGATTCTCCTATACCATTAGTGGTATTATGGTGGATGGCACTACCGGCGGCATTAATATTTACAATAATTCAATCTATTTGAGTGGTGATGCCAGCAATGGTGGAAGCACCTACGTTGGGATATTTGGATGCATCAGTACCAACGCTGGTGTAACTGCACTGAACATCAGGAACAATATCCTTTTTAACGCTATCAGCAAGACGAATACAGCTGCCTCAAGGGCATATGCATTCTACACTCTGACTGCCAACACAGCATTCACAGATATTAATTACAACGATTATTGGGTTTCAGGCACACAGACCGTACTTGGTTATTTAGGTGCCAATGTAACTACCCTTGCCGCATGGCGAACCGCTACCGGTAAGGATGTTGCTTCTATTTCTGCTGACCCTGTATTTACCAGCACTTCAAACCTTCACACTTTTGCTATTGCCGTAAATGCTGTGGCAACTCCTATTGCAATTGTTACTACTGATATCGACGGCGAAGCACGCAATGCTACCACCCCTGATATGGGTGCAGATGAATTTACCCCTCTGGCTAACGATATCGCCATCGTGAGTATATTGGCACCGGTGAATGGTTGCGGTTATTCAAATGAACAGGTTCGTATCCGGATCAAGAATCTCGGTGGCGACCCCATCACAGTAGCCGAACTATATTACACCATCAATGGTGGCGCCCCGGTTCATGAAACCTTTAATGGAACCATTACTTCTAATAGTACCAACGATTACACATTTGCCACACTGGCCAATGTTTCTGCACCCGGCACCTATATTATTGATGCCTGGACTGATTTGGTTGGTGATCCTAATAATCTGAACGATACGATCAATAATTATTCATTTTACAGTGGATACGATTTTTCATCCGGCGCCTTTACCATGGGATTTGAGCCCACGGAAAGCTTCAGCGACTGGACAGTTACGGATGTAAACGCTGATACCCGCACCTGGCAAATTCCTTATGTTGGCGCTTCCTATGCACATAGTGGTAACAACAGTGCCCGGTTCTATAACAGCAGCACCCTTTCGGGTAACGACTGGTTATTCACCCGTTGCTTTAATCTTAATGCCGGGAGTACTTATAAAATTGAATATTGGTATCGTGCAGAAAGTGCAAGTGGCGCCCAGAATATCAGCCTGAAATATGGCAGCGCGGCTACGCCAGCGGCTATGACCACGACGCTGAATACATTGAGCGGATTCACCAATGTTGCTTATCAGAAAGCTTCGGTAGCCTTTACTCCGCCATCATCTGGTGTATATTATTTCGGATGGCAGGCTACCAGCAATGCTTCAATTTATTATGCTTTTATTGATGACATCAATATTGTGGTTGTTCCTGATCAGGAAGCTGCAGCATTGAGCATTCTTACTCCTGCAAATGGATGTGGATTGACCGCAACAGAGGTTGTTACCCTGCAGATTAAAAACACCGGGGCTCTGGTTATTAATGGAAATCTTACTGCATACTATCAGATCGGTGGAACAGCCCCTGTTAGCGAGCCTGTAGCTGCCTCCATCAATGCTGGCGATACCCTGGATTTTACTTTTGCAACCACTGCTGATTTCCACGTGGTGGGACAAGACTCCTCCTTTGCTATGAAAGCATGGATCGCATTAACAGCTGATCCCTTTGCTTTTAATGATACCACGGTAAAAAGTGTAAATTCCAGATTTGTTCCTGCTATTCCAACAGTGATAGGTGATACCATTCCTTACGGAGGAATAGCAACACTTACAGCCATCTCACCAGATTACCTTACATGGTGGGGCGTTCCAGCAGGCGGTACAAGTATTGGCAACGGTAGTACCTATGTAACCCCTAACCTTTACGCAACTACTGTATACTATGTGCAGGCTCAGAATGGTGCAGGTAACCAGAACTGGACTTTTGATTCCGGTTTAGAGGGTTGGACTGCATCCATGCCATGTGCTTCCCCTGTTAGCTGGGCGTGGAGTTCAGATGCAGGCACTGGAACTGCATTTGCAGTTGACTATTCATCAAATTCCAGTGAGTTGCTTACCTCTCCGGTAGTGAGCGTGCAGGGAGCAACCAACCTTACACTGAGTTTCCGTCACCGCTATGCAACCGAAGCGGGATGGGATCATGGTTTTGTCGCTTATCGTCTCAACGGAGGTGCCTGGACGCAGTTTATTCCAACCACCGGAGCATATAATACCAATGATGGAGAATACAATGAGCCATTATTTAGTGGCTGCGCTTCCTCTGCCAGTATGCCTTTGTTCGATGGTACTTCTGCATACATTACCTCTAGCGGAACTATTAATGTTGCAGGAGCCTCAAACCTGCAGCTCGCGTTTGTGTTCACTTCTGACGGTTCCGGCGCAGTTGATGGATGGTATATCGATAATGTGAGTTTAGAAGGTATGGCTTCTTGCGCGAGTGCGCGGATCCCTGATACAGCCAATGTAATGTTAATGGACTTCGAAGCAGGCATTGTGGGAATCCCTGAACCACTGGGCGGTTGTACCCATGGCTCTGAACCCGTTACACTGAGAATCCGTAACAATGGCGGCGATACTATTTCTACTTTTGACGCAAGTTATCAGGCGAATACAGCTCCTGTTGTAACAGAAACTGTGAATACTAACCTGCTGCCTGGCGATAGTCTGAGCTATACTTTTACTGCCTTACTCAATACAGGAGTTAGCGCAGCTTTCCCCGATACAACCATCGACCTTTCCGCATGGATTGTTCTGGTATCTGACGGGTACAATTCAAATGATAGTATTACTGCATCGGTTGATTTCTCACTGATTGCTGATATGCCGGTAGTAAGTAATGCGACCATTCCCTATGGAACATCCACCACCATCACGGCAATATCTGTAGATTCCGTTGCATGGTACGATGCCCTCACCGGAGGTAACCTCCTTGGTGAAATGCATTCCTATACAACCCCTGTGCTGTATGGAACCACTATTTATTATGTAGAGGCCGCCAATTCTTCTCCGGGAATAATGATCGATGGATTAGAAGCAACCAATGCCGCAGTGGTGGATCATGATTCATATTCTGGCGACGATCGCGGGGGTGTAGCTGTGACAGAGAATTATTTCTATGTTAATGGCGACAACAATGCTGTAAGGTTCGATATGCCTAACCTTACCAACCCCGTTTCGTACACGATGAGAGATGGCTTCTTCAGCAACCTCGCCGGATCGGGTACACTGTACACTTTATGGAATGGAACTGTTGAGCCTACAGGATATTCACTATCGGCTTCATATACAGTAACCTCAATACGTGAACTGAATGCAGACCTTTCTTTAGGCACCAATCAGATAACCCTTACTCAGACTATTACCCTCGGTACAGGAAGCACTTGTGCGATTTTCTCCGGAAAGGACTTTGCTATTATTTATAACGGCATTAATGGTACACCGGCTAATACATTCTACAGGATTGATTTACCCTCGGGAACCGTTACGACTCTTGGTACTTATACGCTTGCAGCCAACACTACTGAGTGCTGGGCACGTTGGGGTACCGCTGAGATAGTCGACGGAGAATACTGTGTAGCTTATGTGGCTTCAGGTGATATGATCAACCGATTGAACCTGACAACGGGTGTGGTAACAACCGTGAGTACTTTCACCGATTTATCTGACATGGCAGGCTTTACCGTTGCGCCATGGTACAACCGTTGGTATTTCCATTACGAAGGGACCGGTCAGTTTGGTGGCAGCTCCGAAACAGCAGGATATGCTGATGCACTTCTATCTCTTGTTCAGGGATGTCCCAGCGAACGCGCTGCAGATACTGTTTTTGTTGCCGGCGCTCCCACATGCGATATGAGCGTTACTGCAATTACTTCACCTGTATCGGGGATTGAATTGACCAATGCAGAAACTGTGACAGTGAATGTTTATAATTATGGTACCGACCCGGCAATCAATATTCCGGTGAACTATTCTGTAAACGGAGCGACTGCGGTTACTGAAATTATTGCCGGACCACTTGCCCCGGGTGCTCAACTGGTTTACACCTTTACAGCTGCAGCTGATCTCTCAGCCCTGGGCAGCTACAGCATATGGGCATTTACAACACTGGCCTGTGATACAGTTACAGTGAACGACAGTTTAGAAGTCATTATTGAGAACGATCCTTTGGAGTACTGCACATCTGGTGCTTCTTCTACATGGGATAATGACCTTGGCAATGTAACATTCGCCAATATCAACAATGGCTCTGCTTCTCCTATTCTGAGTAACAGTACCTGTGTAAATACATATACTGATTTTACTTCCCTGCCTCCTGCGATGCTTATAGCGGGCGGAAGCGAGGTTATATCGATTACCAAAATCGAAGATGGCTCTTATTTCTATGATTGCAGGGTTAACGTATATATCGACTGGAACCGCAACGGAACCTTTGATTTACCCACCGAACTTGTGTTTGGTCAGGCAACGGGCGATGATGAAAACGCTCCGACTGTTTCCGGTACGGTAACTATCCCCACTACGGGTGTGGTTATTGGACATCCTTTGTTAATGCGCGTTGTTCTCGACGAAAGCGACATCGCACCTGCCTGTGGCACTTATACCTGGGGTGAGACAGAAGATTATTACGTAGTGGTTACTCCGCAGTTACAATTTGATGCAGGGGTGACGTCAATTCTTCAACCCAATACTACACAAAACGAAGGTGAATTGGTACCTGTTGAAGTCGTGGTGAAAAATTTCGGTACGGATACACTCAAAAATACCACCGGATTAACTGTGGCTTATTCGCTAAATGGACAGGCTCCGGTTTCGGTAGCATGGACGGGTGGTAATCTTGCCTCTGGTGCTTCCACTTCCTTCATTCTTCCTGATGTAACCATACCATCTGGTAACTGTGAAATCTGTGCATGGACGGTGCTTGCTCCGGATACCAATACAATGAACGATTCTACCTGTAAAAGCTTCTACGGCAATCCCAATACTGATGCAGGCGTCATCCAGTTTTTACAACCTGTGTCAATGAATGGTTTTGAAAATGAGTTCAAAACGGTAGAGGTATTGTTTGCAAATCAAGGTTCAGATACCCTGTTTACGATGCCGGTTTCCTACAGCCTAAATGGTGTTATTCAGGGAACTGTTATCTGGAGCGATACATTGCTGCCAGGGTCTATGGATACCGTGCTGTTTACACAGACGTTCCAGCTGCCTGCCGGTGGTTATGATATTTGTGCTTTCACGGGACTTGTAACCGATGGTGATCATACCAACGATACATTATGTGCTTCTGGTAACGGGTTATATACCGCCACCTTGCCTTATTACGACAATTTTGATGGCGCAGTAAACTGGAGCAGTGAGGCTGATGTCAATGGTAATCTTTGGCAACTGGGTACTCCGGCTTATGGCCTGACCAATAGCGCTCATAGTGCCCCCAATGCATGGGATGTAAACCTTACTACAGCTTATACCGCCAATGCTGAGGCCTACCTTTATACACAGAACTTTGACTTTTCTTCAGCGGTAAGCGCTAAGATCGCTTTCTGGGTCAATGTTGATGTTGAAGATGGCTACGATGGACTGACCCTTGAATATAGCACTGATTCCAGTGTTACCTGGCAAATACTTGGTACCGTTGGAGACCCGAACGGGACCAATTGGTATAACGCTAACAACGATGTTGATTGCTGGGAAAGTACTGGTGGATGGATTAGACCAGAGTACATATTGACGGTTTTGAATAATGAACCTTCAGTACGTTTCAGATTTTTCTTCCACAGTGATGGATCAGGGCAGGAGAGTGGTGCGTCTGTTGATGACATCTCTATTGTGGTTCCTGGGCCAATCGACGCCGGTGTTGAGCAAATTAAGACGCCTACCGGATTTGCACCTGAAGGTTCTTCAAAGATCGTTAAGGTAAGGATTCGCAACTTTGGTACCGATACGCTGACTTCCATCCCGGTTCATTATACCGTGAATGGCGGTGTTCCCGTAAACGGTACCTGGACAGGTCAGCTTGCTTCCAACGATACCATTACCTACACCTTTTCCACCCCGCTTATTGTTCCTGGTGGATTGTTTAACCTTTGTGCCTATACTGGTGTTACTGGCGATTATGATCACCTGAACGATACTTCTTGTATTGATTTAACAGGTATTGTAACCTTTGTAGCTCCGTGGAGCGATGATATGGAAGGTAGCGTGTACTGGTTTGCAGATGGCGGTAACGCCAGCTGGCAGTATGGTGCCCCGACCTCAACTACAATTAATACTGCGCACAGTCCGATCTACTGTTGGAAAACGAATCTGTCTGGGTTCTATATGAACAACAGTGCAGATTATCTTTACACTCCATACATCAGCTTTACTCAGGTGGCCGATGCTACCCTCGATTTCTGGCATTGGTATCAAACCGAAACCAACACCGATGGTGGAAAAATTGAGTATTCTATTAATGGTGGAAGTTGGATTACCCTTGGTTATGTGGGTGACCCCGCTGCAACCAACTGGTATAACGCTACCCTCGGCGGTGCCCCGCATTGGTCAGGCAGCAGCACAGGATGGGTTCATAGTACCTATAATTTGTCGACGATTCCAACCATCGTTAATGCTACCACGCCGGTGCAGTTCCGCTATAAGTTCTATTCCAGCGCCAGCACGAACAATTATGATGGATGGGCTGTTGATGACTTTGCTATCACTGCCCCGCAAATTGCAAAAGATGCAGGTGTAAGCGCAATTCTGAATCCTTCGGCTCCCACTATGACGGGTAGTGCTGTAACAGTGCAGGTAACAATTGAAAACTTTGGTACAGACACCTTGCAGGCAGTGCCTGTAGCTTATATGGTGAACGGGGGTGCCGTGACAACTGAGACATGGACAGGTACTCTGCAACCCGCTACCACTGCCAACTACACATTTACAACTACCTTTAATTCTCCCGCAAGTGCGTATAATCTTTGTGCTTTCACCAAGAAAACGGGTGACTTCTACAAGTTCAACGATACCACCTGTGTATTAATCAATACCACTGCAGCACCCGATGATGCAGGTGTGGTTGCGATTCTGATACCGGGCGACAGTACAATATCGGGAGATTCCATCCAGGTGCAGGTTCGTATACAGAATTTCGGAACCAATACCCTGAATAGTATTCCTGTTCGTTACCTGCGTAATGGCTCGCCGGTCGCTACCGAAACATGGACGGGTACTTTGTTAGCCGGTGCAACCGCTGATTATACCTTCATGGCGAAATATGTTTCCCCGCTGGCCAACTACTCCCTGTGTGCATTAACCATACTCGTGGGCGATGCCAATGCAGCGAATGATCAAACCTGCGCTTATCCGCTTGGATATGTCGGATTGGACGAATATGCCGGCGAAGACTTTTACCTGTGGCAGAATGCGCCTAATCCTGCAAACGGAGTGGCTTATATCCAGTATCAGGTGCCGTCGAACGGCATGGTGAAATTCGAGGTGTACGATATGGTCGGACAGTTATTACATGCCCAATCAGAATCTGCTACCACAGGACGCCACCATATTGAACTGAACGTTTCACCATGGTCAACCGGTATCTATTATTACTCGATTGAATTTGAAGGTCAGCGTCTGACCAGAAAAATGGTGATTACAAAATAACCTTAGTTGGTATGCAATAAGAAAGGCCGGGATTTCCCGGCCTTTCTTTGTTTAATGCAGATAATAAAAATTATATGTTACACATATTCCACATTCACCTCATTACCGATATATATCAGTGCCTTTTTAATGTTTGCATACCCCATTTCAGTCAGCAAAACACCGTAATGGTTGATCTGGTCTTTGTGCGATTCGGTGGGCTCGCCGGTTTTGTAGTCAATCAGGGTAACACCTTTTTCAGAAATCGTGACACGATCGGGGCGGTATGACCTGCCTACGGCAGTTAAAATTTCTGCTTCAGAGTATAGGGTTCCCGGTTCATTCAATAAGGTGTTGATTTCCGCATGAGCGGTAAGTTTGAGCAAGGTATCAATGAGTTTTTGTGTCTGCGTTTCGTGCAGGATTCCGCTGCGCAGCAGTTCATCTGCAATCTGAGCGGGGCTGCTCTGTCCGGTATATCCCGAAAGCGCCTGATGCAGCAGGTTGCCCCAGGCTATTTTTTCCAGCACTTCCGGATCTTTTGTGGTTCCGGGGTATTGCAGACTCAGTATCACCCTGTTTTGCCAGGGTTCTGATATCATATGCGCACTGATGATGCCCCCATTGCCGGAGATCACCGCATGCTTGTTTTTCTTTCTTTCCCCGAAAGGGTAAACCGCAATGCCCTCCTGCCAAAGTTCTTTGTGTTTCAGCCATGAGGCAAATACATCCTGCACCGATTTCATATTGGAGGGGTCGGTTGAGGGCTTGGCGAGCAAAAGATATAATTGTCTGGCGGCCCTGGTGGTCGAGACGTATAAGAGGTTGGTGAAATCCAGCCTTGTTTTATGAGCCTCGGTGGTATACAGTTCTTCAAAAGGGGTATCCACTAAAGCCTGCGAATTCGACAACAATACAGAGGGGAGCTGTGGCAGGTCAGGGTCGTTGACTTCTGCCCATACCAGACCCAGCGTGTTTTTGCTGATGGTATCTTTTCCCGGAAGGATCACCACAGGAAATTCCAGCCCTTTACTTTTATGGATGGTTACCACATTTACCGCTTCGATACCCGCGGGGACTGTGATGGTTGCACCCACCTTTTTTTCTTCCCAGAAATCAATAAACCCGCTGCCTTCCGATCCTGACTTGGTGTTGTATTCGCGCACCACATCCAGAAAAAATTGTATGTAGGGGTCGGGGATTTCGTTCATGCTAAAGATGCGGATGATTTCTTCAAACATGTCATATACCGGCATTTTTAGCAACTTCATCGGTGAAAGTTCGAATCCGTTTTCACGAAGTAACGTCCGGAATAGTTCGATGCTCTGATTGGCATGTGCCAGGGAAGTATGAAGCGCAGGGTCTTTAAGTTTTCCGCTGTAATGAAGGTAGCGCACCATCGAAGCCCTGGATACCTTGTCTTCCGCATCCTGCAGATATCTGAGGGTGGCGGTTAGAAATCCGACCGCGGGGTTGCCATCGAGCAGCAGCGACTCTGCAGAGATGACTTTGATGCCGCGTCCGAGCAGGAAGGCCGCGATGTTGGTGGCTTGTTTATTACTCCGGCAAAGGATTCCGATATCCTGCAGGGAATATCCGTCTTCGAGAATGTTGGCGATCAGCCCGGTAATGCGCTCTGGGACGTCGGTGTCTTCATCAATATAGTCTGCAAATTCAAGCTGCACATAGCCTCCGCTATGCCTGGGTGAATGGGTCTGTTGATGCTGAAGGTAGATGTTGCGGGTTGAGGCGTCGAGGTTATTTGCAAGGAACTCATACAACTCATTGTTGAATTGCACGATAACCTCAGACGAACGGTAGTTCATGCTGAGGTGGTCTTCGTGGTAATTGCGGATCAGCGCCTGCTCCCTGGATTGGTATTCGTGAGTTTCCGGTTTTTTGTATATGTTGGGGAGTTGCACAAATTGCTCTACTTCCCCGTTTCGCCAGCGATAGATGGCCTGTTTGCCGTCGCCCACCAGCATGCAATAATTTCCGTCGGCTAACATGTTTTCCAGCAACGGAATCAGGTTATGCCATTGCAGGATGCTGGTGTCCTGAAATTCGTCGATCATAAAGTGCTTGTACCGCACGCCCAGCCGTTCATAAATAAAGGGCACCGATTCAGTTTCAACCACCCTCGAAATTAAATGATTGAAATCGGAGATCAATAATACGTTTCCTGAATGCTTGAGTTCGTTGAGGATTTTATGGACTTCGTTCAGCAAGATCAGCGGATAAAAATAGCGGGTGTACAAACCGTGGAGAATGTATGTGTTGTATGATTCCGCAATCACTTGCTGTATCTGGTTAAAGAGCTGTATCCATGTTTCCTTATGCTGGTCGATAAGGTCCAGCGTGGTTTGACTGCATCCCTTCGACGTCCATTTGTCATCGCTTACAGTAGCGAGTACGCGCGTGTTTGGCTGGATTTTATCAAACCGACCCTCGGCAATATTTTTGAAATACACGCCAATGCCTGATTTTCCATGAAAAAATGAAGCGATGTCAATGTTGTTTTGCTTCATAATGGCAAAGGCCTTCTGTGCCGGTATTTTTAAACTGTTTTCGAAAGCGCGTTTCTTTTCGGTGAGTTTGCGGTTGACTTCCAGCAAGTCTTTTACTTCGAGCTGTTGCAGTTTTTCGAGTTGTTCGGCGGTGCCTTCGAGTTCAAAAGTGTCTTTGCTCAGCCTGAAAATTTCATTTTCGATATGAAAATTCTTTTCACTTTCGGTTTGCTGTTTTACAAATTCAACCAGTGTTCCGGTGAGCCCGGGATCAGCGCCAGCCATGCTGATCAATTTATTCACGGCTTCCATCAGGAGTTTGTTCTGGTCCATTTCGATTTCAAATCCGGAAGAGAGTTTGAGGTCAAAAGTAAATGTCCTTACCACCTTATGCATAAGGGCATCGATGGTGGTAATAGCAAAGTCGGAGTACTGATGAAGTATGAGCGAAAGGACTTCCCCTGCGCGCAGAATGATTTCCTGTTCCGTAAGGCCGGTTTCCTTTATGAGCTCAGGCAGGAGAATTTCGTGGGCGGTGTTGTCTCCCTGTGAAGGCGGCGCCACCAACGCTTTCAGATACTTGAGCACCCGGTTTTTCATTTCAGCGGCCGCCTTGTTGGTAAAGGTAATGGCGAGGATATTCCGGAAACGCCGCGGATCGGCAATGGCGATGCGCAGGTATTCTTTTACCAGGGTAAAGGTTTTGCCACTACCCGCTGATGAGCGGTACACAGTGAAATTTCCAGTTGACATAATTAAAGTCTATATATATCCTAGTGGCTGATCATAAAGCTCTCTCGCCTGAGGCGAGACAAGGCGCCCGAAGTGTTGAAAGGCAGGAGTTTACTGGCGTAATTGACTGCCTTTCAACACGAGGGCAACGCCGCAGACGGACTTTATGGACAGACACTAATTATTTGTTACGTGTAAAATAAGCTGACTTTCCTAACCACGAAAAACCTACAAATCCGTGTACTTCCAGCACCAGGTTGCTGACGAGCCTCATGTTGCATGAATAGAGGTCACCATGCCGGCTGTCGTACACTTTTCCATCTACCCATTGGTTTTCTTCAGGGTCATAAATAAAGTGGGTAAACACATCCATTCCCATCAGTGGGCGGTTTCTTAAGGCCGGATCCGGATTCGCCTTATCTGTTATCGGCTTACCGGTGGCATCGTTCGGCTCTTTGATCCAGGTTACTTTTCCATAATACTTTCCGTTGTACTTATAAAAGAGAAATTTTCCATCCTTATCCGGAGAATACCATTCGCCGAGAATGGCGTCAGCTGCATTTTGGGCAAAGCAGCCGGCTTCAAACATAAAGAATATTAAAATACCTGCTAAAAGCATTGTGCGGCGGACTACCTGGCGAATCGTCATACCTAACAATATTAAATTAAAAGCTATATTTGAATCTGATAAATATATCGTCGTTCTTATGGACTTTACCAAAGCCCGAACTTCCACTACCTTCTATAATATGCGCCCCGAGGGCAATTTCAGCGTTATCGACCGGACTGTATTTGATTTCCGGAAGATACATTATGGCGTAGGAGTTTTGAAGGTCGCTCCAGTCGCCAATCTGTACCGCAGTATTAAGCAAAGATAATTTAAGTTTTGAGTTTAGCAGGCTCCATTCTGCGCCGAGGATAAAATAATCATTTAATTGGTCGTTTCCTTTTTCGTGAAGGAACCCATGCAAATATTGAAAATTCAGGTAAATATTATTTTTGAAGGTGTAATCGATCCCGATAAGGAATTTCACATAGGGGCTCCCATCCGAAATGGTGGAGTCGGGGAGTATGGAATCTCTGGCCAATCCAATGAAAGGAACTTCATAGCGCATGGTCTGTGTCAGGATTCTTTTCTCGGGGATAAAGCAGGCGGCTTCTCCGCGAAGACCCAGTCCCCAGAGGGATCCTGCAAAGTCAAACCCGATGATTTTCTGCGTGGGATATTCCAGCTGCGCGTCTACCGTGGCACTGGCCAGGGCGTGAAGGTCGAAGGGCAGGTTAAAAACAATAGAGTCCACGCTCAGATGGGTGTGCGTTTTTGTGAGTACGGGCAGGGTTTCCCGGTTATAAACATAGCTTAGCGAAAGGTCCCAGGCGCCCAGTGTTTTTTTGATTTTAAACCCAAAGGAGGGACTGTGTTTTATATCCCTTCCGGGAAGGATAATCGTATCGCTGATTCCTTTGTTTTCGATGTAAACGGGTATGGTTAATCCCGGAACAAAAGAGTTGTCATAGATTACTTCAGGCAGCGATGCATCCGGCATAAAGGCCGGGGTCCAGTCGCTGCCAGGTAAAATGGCAGGGGAGAAGTTCAGAATTCCCACACCGGTAAACGTCCAGCTGCCGGCATAATAATTCAACTGCAGCGCGTTGGATGCGGTATGCCGGCCAAAATCCCAGATGTCTTCCAGATCGTAAGGATTCAGGTTATCTGTGGGATTCAACCGGTCTCCTGTTCCCCAAGCGATACGTTGCCGCCCGATTCTGACGTCGAGGTTTTTGGTAAACAATCCGTAAAGTTCAAAATACGCCTCCCTGATGTCCAATTCAACGGGCATAACTTTGTTGGAGAACATCAGATCGCTGGTTTGGGTAATGCCCGGCGTTCTGATGCCACGCATCCAGAGTTCCCCGTAAAACTTAGCCCGATTCTCAAAACGGTACTGTGCTTTCAGGTCGAGCCGGTATTCCTGCCAGTTGAGTTTTCCCCCGTCGATTCTCATGCGGTCGTCGGTCATGAAATAGCCATTCCATTCCAGTCGCGGACTCTCGGCGTTTCCCAGCATCAGGGCGTCCATGTTGATGGTTTCATCCATTATCGGAATGGTATCCGATGGGGTTTCAGCAGGCACGGTATCGGTTTGCGCCGATGCGGCTATGGGCAGAATCAGCAGGAGCAGTAAACTCCAACGCAGCAAAAAATTTCTCATATCAGATGGCTCCGGTTATTTCATTAATTCCCGTTCGGTAAATCTGTCATCAGTCAGTCCCTGATCGTACTTAACGTTATTGATCAGCATTTTTGTTCTGCTCCCGGTTTTGTGATCGGTAAGCATGGTTTCTTTTGCCAGATAGTAATTGCCGGTTTTTTCAACCTTGCCGGCCGTAATGGTTTTGTATAATTTCCCACCTTTATCGAAGTGTTCAACCTTTACGGGATAACAATCGCTTACCCGGCAATACATAATCAGCTTGGAGTAATCGGTTTGTAACCCTGCTTTAGGAAGCAGCTCCAATACGTAATTGCCCTCTTCAGTTTTTAAAAGTTTTGGAGTCCATTTGTCAGAATATTGCTTCGCCTCCATGTCTTCGTATGAATAATCGGTACCCGCGAACTTAGTGTTTTTAACGGAGGAGGCTATTTTTCTGGTTTTGCCAAATGCCGGAAGATATACAGTCATGTTATCATTGGGTAACGAAAGAAAGCCGATGCCTTTCTGGTCGGCAGGGGATAGAAACTTCACCAGCCGCTTGTCGCTCCCTTTCTGGAGCATACTCATTGTTCTTATACTGATGTTTCCCGACTTATCGATCAGTGAAATAATGGTTGTGAGTTCCTGATCTTTCGCCGAATTCAGGAAGTTGTCGACCTTAGTAAGGATTTGCGGTGCCGATAGTGATGCGGTTGACTGTGCAGATGCCATGCGCGGGCTGAGTAAGCCCAGGGTCAGAACGAATACCAGTAAAACAATTAATTTAGTTCTCATTTGAAGTTCTCCTTTTATTTTGAAATTTTATGTTTGTTTTTAACGAACGTTAATTTGAATTGGCTGATAGCAGCCGGCAGCAGAGTGATTGCTGCAAAGCCTGAAGTAAACATGGTAACCGCTATGAGGATTCCGAATTGCTGAAGCGGTAATAAATTGGCGAAGACCAAAACAAGGAATCCCAGAATAATGGTGGCCACATTGATAACAATGGCTTTCCCGGATGTGGTAAGGGTTTCGGTAAGGGCCTGGTCGATAGGATATCCTTGTTTGGTGAACTTCCTGTAGGTGGTGACAAAATGGATGGAGTAGTCGATTCCAGCCCCGACCGTGATGGAGGCAATGAGTACTGTGGCAATGTCCAGGGCAATGCCCACGATTCCCATGAAGCCAAATACGAATGCCATCGAGAATAGTAACGGTATCATCCCCACCAATGCACCTTTGAACGATTTAACGAGGAATAACATACAGATAAAAATCAACACCAGCGAAAGTATCATACTCTGGATCAGGTTCATGATCAGGCTATCGTCAAGATTAGAATAGATCGCCGGCATACCTGATTTTTCGAATTTTACCCCCGGGGTTTTTACCTTACTGATATAATCGTCGATATCATTATTTACCTCATGATAAATTTTGGTGTCTGAATTCGTCATATACGCTTGAATAATCCCTTCGTTGCGATCAGTATTGACGAGTTGTTTGAGCATTTCATCCCCTTCGATCATAAACCAGAGGTTGGAGATTTTATCGCGCGAATCCGGGATTTTCTTGCCTTCTCCCATTACATCGCTCATTTGTTCAATGTAATCGGCAATGGACTGGGCATTGTGCACATTGGTGCAGGTATTAAGATAATTCTGGAATTTTTTAACTTCTTTCATAACTTCCGGATTCTCAAGATCGCCTTTAACAAGGATCTGAATAGGAAGGGAGCCCCCGAATTCAGCATTCATCAGCTTTGCAGTGGTACGGATGCTGGTCGATTCGCGGAAATAATTGAGGATATCGATCTTGTTTTTAATCAGAGGAATCCCCACAAGACTTCCAATGATAATCGCCAGAGAAGCAAACAACACAACTTTTCTGCTTTTGATCGTCAGCAGGGCGGATTTTTCCATCAGCCAGCCCAGAATATTATGCTTCCTCTTTTTCGCGGGATCCTGTGTCTTATGATGTGGAACTTTAAGGAAGCTCAATACTGCGGGCGTGAAAGTAAGCGAAATGATCAGTATAAACAGGACTCCAAGGGAGGAGAAAATACCGAAATCCCTGATGATCCATAGGTAGGCACCAAAAATAAAGGATAAAAACCCCAGAAAAGTTGTGACTCCGGCCAGCATAACAGCTACACCGACATCTGCCAGCGCTTCAGCAGATTGTTCTTTCCTTTTCTCTTTATCAGTAATTTTTTCATTGAATTTGTTGACCACATGGATGCTGTAAGCCACGCCCACAGCAAATAGTACAACAGGAATAGCGTCAGAAATCGGGGTCAGGGGCACGTTGCACAAAGCCATCATGCCCATGGTCCAAATGATTCCCATACCGACACTGACTAACGGTAGCACCACGCCACGCACGGAACGGAAGCTGATAGCCAGGGTAAAGGCAATCAGGATGATGATCATGGGAACCAGCAACAGAAGGTCGCTTTTGATATAATCGAAGATATTGAGTAATTGAAACGGTATTCCTTCGAACAGGATGGGTTTATCGTAGTGAAGGGCTCCTACAGAGGAGCGGATATTTGCAGCGACTTCGTTCTTGTCGAAATCCTGATTAATACGGCAAACAATGGTTGCGTATTTACTGTCCTTCGATACCAGTCTTCCGACATACAATTCGTTCGAAAGGGTGTAGTCTTTCAGCTTTTGAAGCTCTTCGGGTTTCGTCGGAAGTTTGTATTCATCAATAAGTCGTGAGATTTCGATACTACTATCAGCCCCCGTTTTTATATCCAGCACATTCGTTAAACTTGTGACATAATCCACCCCCTCTACATTTTTTATAATTGAGGTGATGGTATTGATATGTTCGATGGATTCGCTGGTGAAAACGTCATCAGATTCAACGATCAGAATGGCCATAGAACTGGATGAGTATTGTGTTCCGATATAATTAAACCGGGCAACAACCGAATCGTCTTTTGGCAGGTAGGAGGTGATATCAGGGTTGATCTTAATGTCTTTAATGAAAAACCCTAAAATTGCAGTTAATAAAATAGTAATAATGATAATAATGACGCGGAAGCGGATGATGAAAAAGCTAAATCGTCTCATTTGAAATAGTGATTTTTAAAGGGTTGTGTTATCTTTTAACAATTCCGTAAAACAATACATCCAGCATGGCGTCAATGTCTTTTTCAAGATCATTTTTTTCCTGCTCCAGGGCCCAGGGGAATTCAAATCCTTTCATGGCTTTAATGATAACCTGAACGGTAAGATCAAGCTTAGGCAGGTTAAATTCTCCTTTTTCAACCCCAAGCATTAAAATGCTTTTAATGATTTCGGCCTCTTCGGCATCATAGCGGGCGCGGATGCGCTCGATATAAGTTAAGTATTCCCCGAATTCCTGGCGGAATGTGGGGTAGTAGCTCATCATCGTGCTAAACAATTCCATACGGAGAATAATGTATTTCCGTAATTTTTGTTTGGGTGTTACCTCTTTATTTATGGAGGTAATAAAATCATTTTTCAGGGCATTGATTTCCCTGTCGATCATTTCTTCAAAAATTTCCTCTTTATTTTTAAAGTAATAATAAAGCGAACTTTTTCCTTTTCCTGCGGCACTGGCAATGTCATCAAGGGTGGTTTTTCTGAAACCAAACTGGGCAAAAACCCCCCTGGCGCAATCCAGTATGTTGTCTCTTATCGACTTGTCTGTATTCATATTATTGACTATTTTAACTTTCGAACAAAATACTAAAACAGTCCAAAGATACAAAACGATCGGAAATACCAAATTATTATTGAAAAATAAATTTTCTTTGAATCCTTTCGGAGGGATTCTGGGCTTATCTCAGGATCCCCCTACGGAGCAGTCATCCCGGAATTGATCCGGGATTCCCTTGATTAGAAGACTTATGGTTCCTCAATGTACTACCCTGTAATTGAGATATTCATTTTATTATTTTTCGCAGAGGTACTTATTGCGAGGGGATCCCGGATCAGGTCCGGGATGACAGCTTTTTGGTTGGGTGACCTGATAAATTAAGAAATCAAGATAGTTTCTTTCGAACTTTGAACTTTCCAACTTTCGAACTTTGAACTTTCAAACTACTTCATAGCTTCCATCTGAGCACAAAGTTCTTCCCATTCGGCCATCTTATGTTCCAGATCGCCCTGTACCTTATTATAATTCCAGTAAAAGGCCTGATCGATGGTGATGCCGGGATGTTCATGAGGAGCAGAAAGGATTTCATCCTGGCGTTTGAGTTCCGTTTCGAGGCGGGCAATTTCGTCCTCGCTTTGTTTTATGCGGTTCTGCATTTTACGTACTTCGCGGTCGTTGTCTTTCTTCTGGGTGTACGTAACTTTCTTTACCGAAGGAGCCTCAGGAGTTGCAACCTTTTTCTTTTTCTGGGTTTCGAGTGCTTTAAGCGATTCCAGTTTCCTAGCATCCAGAAACGCATATATATCACCGTGGTACTGGCGAATGCCCTTGTTTCGGAATTCAAATACTTTCTGGGTCAGGCCCTGAAGAAAATCCCTGTCGTGCGACACCACGATCAGTGTGCCTTTGAACTCCAGCAAGGCGCTCTTCAGAATGTCCTTGGAGATCATGTCGAGGTGGTTGGTAGGTTCATCAAGCACCAAAAGGTTTACAGGGGTAAGCAGCAATTTGGCGATGGCTAAGCGTGACTTTTCACCGCCAGAAAGTACCTTTACTTTTTTATCGATGGCGTCGCCGCCAAACAGGAAACTGCCCAGTAACCCACGTACCCGCGGACGCATATCGCCCACAGCCACGTCGTCAATGGTTTGAAAAACGGTTTTTTCCATGTCGAGTAACTCGGCCTGGTTTTGTGCAAAGTATCCGATGGCAACCTGATGTCCCAGGGTCATGGAGCCTTCAAAAGGGAGTTCTTTAATGATAATGCGCGAGAGGGTGGTTTTCCCTTCGCCATTACGGCCCACAAAAGCCACTTTCTCGCCACGGGTAATGGCCAGGTCGAGGTCCTGCAGAACTACATGGTCACCGTAACGCTTAGTGAGATGTTTACATTCCACCACGACCTTTCCGGAATGCGGGGCCAGCGGGAAGCGGAAATGAATGGATGAAGTGTCGACTTCGTCAATTTCAACGCGGTCGATTTTATCGAGATACTTCATTTTTGATTGTACCTGCCGCGCTTTGGTCGATTTAGCGCGAAAGCGGGTAATGAAGTGTTCAATTTGTTCAATTTGTTTTTGCTGATTGGAGTAAGCAGCAAACTGCTGCTCGCGACGTTCCATCATCAGATCAACATATTCGGAATAGCCTGCTTTGTAATCGGTGATTTTTCCCAGGGAAATCTCAATGGTGCGCTTGGTAACATTATCAAGAAACGCCCTGTCGTGCGAAACCAGTACCAATGCCCCATTATAGCTGGTCAGAAAATCTTCCAGCCATTGAATGGATTCGATATCGAGGTGGTTGGTGGGCTCATCAAGCAATAAAAGCTCAGGTTTGCGCAGCAAAAGCTTCGCAAGTTCCACGCGCATTTTCCATCCCCCGCTGAATTCGGTAAGGGAGCGCACAAAGTCGCTTTTCTCAAACCCTAATCCCAGCAATACTTTTTCGGTATCAGCCTCCATGGTGTTGCCGCCAAACATGCTGAATTCCTCATTGGCATGATTGAGCCGGTTCAGAATTTTGTGGTATACCGGCGATTCGTAATCGGTAAATTCAGCTATTTTCTGATTCAGGGTTTCAATTTCTTTTTGTACGGTCAGTACCTTGTCAAAAGCGGTAAGGGCTTCATAAAAAACCGAACGTCCCGAAACCAGCTCCATTTCCTGCGGAAGGTAACCGGCCGTGGTGCCAGAGGGCATTACCACGGTGCCTCTTTCGGGCTCCATCTGCCCGCTCATAATGCGCAGCAGGGTGGTCTTTCCCGCGCCGTTCTTGCCTACCAACCCGATACGGTCTTTGGGGTTGATGATGAAAGAGACATCATCAAATAAAAAATTTCCGTTGAATTGTACCGATAGCTGGTTAACTGAAAACATGCTGAAAAATTTGAGTTTGCAAAGATACGACTTCGCAGCCAGCCGGCAATAAAAGCGTAAACAGAAAAAGTGAATCAAGTCGGATTGTTGAGGAGGGTTATCATTATATTCATACTTATCATATGCAGTCATCCCGGACTTGATCCGGGATCCCCCTGACAGGCAAAGAGATGCTGAAACACTTGTGCTGAGCCAGCCGAAGTAAGTTCAGCATGACTTTAATATGCTATGTTAACGGACTCCTTAACAATCCGGCTTGATCCGAAAAGGCGAAAACATCAGGACTATTAAAACAAAAAGGGCTGCCCTTTTGAGGCAGCCCTTAGGATATTCAGAAACAATGATTATTCAACAATAAATTTCTGTGTTGAAATTCCTGCTTCGTTTTTGAAGGTGATGAAATACATACCCTGACCAAAAGTGGAGGTATTGATCTGGAATTGTTTGCCATTTACTTCATTATTATATACAACAGCACCTACCATGTTGGTAATGGCGATATTGTTTACGTCCGATCCGGAAACAACATTCAATGTGCCGGAAACGGGGTTCGGGAAGATGGAAATGTTTTGTGTGTTTTCAGATTCCTTCACTCCGGTAGCATCCGAAATGGTGATATCGTCAAGGAAGAGGTAATACATGTCAGCTGCGCTGTGACAATGCCATCCAAAATAGTAGGTTCCATTGGAGGGTACTGTAAAATCAACACCACCGGTTACATAAGTCGTATTGTCAAGACTTGGATAATCAATGAGCATGATCGTTTGGTCAGCGGGCGTATTGCCGGTGCCCATGTGAACCATCATAGATTCCGGGAAAGTAGCGGACTGAACCTTATAGGCGTATCCAAGACGGTAAGTAATGCCTGTTTCGAGCGAAATGCAGGTCGAAATAAGCCAGTCGTTGGCGGCCGATGCAGAGTTATAAGCATACTCCATGCAACCAGGGGCTGTATTACCGCCTGTGGCTGAAAGGTACCATGAATAAGTATCACCATTTTCATCAAAAACGCCCCATGAGCTGAGATCATCTGTAGGTTCAAATCCCATAGTATAAGGAGCTGTGCTGACAGCTACCTGAGATACTGTAACGCTGGTTGTATCGTTCCATTCTAGGGTGTCACCTGCGAGTGCAACGTAAGCAACAATAGTGTGGGCGCCGATTCCGGAGAGGTTAGCTGTACCGGTAAAGGTATAATTATAAATGGCTCCGGGAAGAATGGTGGTAGTAACAGTCTCTGTAACAACCGTTCCGCCGTCAACAACAAAACTCACGTCAAACGAACTGATGTTTGCGCTACCGAAATTCTTCACAGAAACTTCTACAGGTTCGGTTGCGGTCAGTCCACATGATGAGGAAAGTCCGTTAATGGATACCATTGCTGCATCAGTTGCTGGCAGTGTGGTAATATAAGGAATGGCAAAACCGGTAATTTCGGCTCCGCCTGCAAAGGCACCGATCAGTGTGGTAGCACCGGTTGTGGTATTCACTACGCGCATTTCCCCTTTGGTAACACCATTGTATGCTGCCATATAAAGAATGCCGCTGTTCAGGTCAAATTCCATATCCTGTGCATAGGCTGCATCAAATCCGAGTGGTCCGATAAGGGTGGCAGCACCGGTGGTTTTGTTAATGCTGTAAAAGTTGTCGTCGGTGATGGCGGCAGCATAAAGATTTCCGGCAAGGTCACAAGCCAGGTTAATCATTAAAGCGGTTCCGCAGGTACCGATGAGGGTAGCAGATCCGTTTACAACACTAATAGAGTAAAGGTTTGAATTGGTACCATCCCATTCAACTCCGTAAAGTTTGTCGGAGGAATAGTCATAAGCTAAACCGGCAATACTGTATCCGATAGCTCCTAAAACAGTACGTGCTCCGGTGAGAGTATCAATACTTACGAGGGTATTGTCGCCATAAACAGCACCCAGCCATTGGTTTCCATAACCCCAGGTGGCTGCGCCGATAAATTGCATAGCCGATTGGTCAGCAAGTGAAGTAATGGTGCCTGGTGACTGCAGATAGGTATAGGCAGGACCTTGTGGAAGGGCAGAGGTCGCATCATAAGCAACATACACATAAGCTTTTATCAGATCGGCGACCTGAATATCTGCACTGATGGTATCATTGGTGTTAAGAACATCTTGTGCTAATTCAGTATACACTTCAATAGTATAGGAGCCGACAACAGCAAGCCATGGATCAAAGGTTAACTGTGTGGTAGCACCTGGGGCAAGGCTTGTTACTGTCTGGGTAGAAGTATATCCGCCTGTGATTTCCATAGTTACATCGAAGGTAGCAGCAAGGTTGCTGTTGTTTTGAACCGTTGCCTTGGGGTTGATACTTCCCGGACCAATAACAGGAGCTTCGTCGATAGTGAGTGAAGCTGCATCATAGTAATTGGTTACGATAGAATGTAAGGTGTCGTTGAAGTAATTGGTGTCGGCAACAAGATGTGTGTAAATAACAACATCATATATATGTCCCGGTATTGAAAAATCAACGGGCGCTGCAAAGGTGAAAATAACATTTGAAGAACCTGCGATGGTATCACGAACGGTGTCGTTTACAACAGTTCCGCCATCAATCACATAAGAAATGGGGATCATAGTTACCGCAGTGGTGTCGTTGTTAACCACTTTCACCTTAATAGAATCGGCGGCTGTAAGCACATTCGTGTTCAGCGGATTGATTAATTGGTTAGGACTGACATCGACGCCACTGGCCAAAGGTCCGGCAAGCCAAACAATGGCATTGTGGAAAAGCACAAGGCCGTCTCCGGTAAATGCGAAAATCGGGCTGCCACTATTGGGATCAACCGGAAGCATATTAATACTGACTACGTTTGGTTTTGCAGCTAAAAACATATACCCGTTCGCCCAGTCGGCAATGCGGTCAGCGCCTGCAGCAAGGGTTGGATCCTGGCTGCCGAAATTATTGGTAAGGGTGGTTACCCCTGTCATAATTGGATGGGCAGGAATTAAAACAGTACCAAGAGAGGTAGCAGTCCAGTCATCCAGGGTGGTAACACCAAAAGCGCTGTAATTACCTGTGGCATAACCACCTGCAACGCCCCAGTTATCATAGCTTTTGAGATACATGTTCTCAACTACTTTTCCACCTGCATCAAGGTAAGCTTTCAGCACATCACCGATAAGGGTACGGTCACCTAAAGCAGATTCCCATGTGTAATCATTATAGGCAAACACCACGTCATATGGTGTGAGGTCAGCCAGTGTAATGATGTCCAGATTGGCTGTGTCGAAAACGGTAATGGTGAGGTCCGGGTAAGCTCCTAATCCTGTAACGAGCGGTCCCGCCCAGGGGCCATCAGGAGTCAGAAGCAAAACAGAAATGGTGCTTCTGCTCGATTTGAGTCCTTTGGTAATATCAGGGGTCACTGAAAGCGTGGTTGCTTTTTTTATCAGTGATGAACCTGCTGGTCCTTTGCAGTAAGGATTTGACTGAAGAGATTCAGTGGAGTAAATCTTAGCTGTGCCGGTTAAGGAACTTTTTTCCTGACTTTTTGTTTGACCGAAGGCAACCGTTGAAGCCAGGGCAAAAGCAAAAATGCTCAGTGCTGCGTACTTTAATAGTCTCATAATAAGGAATTTAGTTTATACTTATGGAAATTAAAATCTCATCGCAAAAGTATTAAATCATATGGATATTTTCATATTATTAACTAAATTTGTTTCAATCCTTTATGGGTTTAAACGAAGCAGTTTCAAAACTAATTGATACACTGTAATTTCTTGTGATAATTATTGTATTAAATATATGTGATTAATAAATTTTTGATTCGTCGCAATGTTACCAGTGCAGGTTTGTCAATAGAAATCTCCGGCCCTTCGACTACGGTCGCCTGAAAAGCACAGGCAACCTCCGCTCAGGGACCGGGATTTGGTCATAAAGGGCGGGGGATTTTGAGAGGGCGGCGAAGCCGCCCTCTCAAAATCCCCCGCTTAAAGATAAGCCCTCGGTCCCTGAGCGAAGGGCGCCGACGTTTTATCAGGCGGCCGTAGTCGAAGGGTGGTTCCTGAGCCTGAGTTTCTGTTTTACTCTGGTATAATTGCGATCAATCAAGTAAAGTTTCAGGGTTAAGAAAGGGTAGGGGCTGTGGTTAAAAGTAAATAACACTTGTTTCTCCATATGAGGTGATTGTTAAAAAAGCAATATCTTTGCAAATTAATTCAGCATGGACGAAAATACGAAACCGGTCGATAGTCGGGGGGAAGAAGAAACAACGGGAAATTTTATCGATATTGAGAAGGTAATCGGGGATAAGAATCCCCGGCTCCTTAAAATGCTCCCGGGTTTTATTATCCGTTACCTCAAACGTGTGTTGCATCAGGACGATTTGAATGCATTCATCCGGAGGTATGGGAGTTCCTATGGGTTGGACTTCGCTGACGATATTATTGATTTTTTCGGCATCAGGATAGAAGCTTCAGGGCTCGAAAACATACCTGAACATGGCCGTTACGTAATTGCCTCAAATCACCCCCTCGGAGGGTTAGATGGAATTGCCTTAATTACGGTGGCTGCGAAAGTTCGCAAAGACATCATTTTTCCGGTGAACGATTTTTTAATGAATGTAAAAAACCTGGAAGAGCTTTTTATCCCGGTGAATAAGCATGGCAGCAATGCAGAGAATATTGCGCTTTTTGATCAGGCATTTCAGGGCGACAAGGTTATTTTATATTTTCCGGCAGGACTGGTATCGCGAAAGCAAAAGAAAGGCGTGATTAAAGATCTTGAGTGGAAAAAAACCTTTATAAGTAAAGCCCGGAAGTCGAAAAGGGATATTGTGCCAGCCCATATTGAAGCGTATAATACGAACTTCTTTTATAATCTGGCCCGTTTCCGGAAAAAATTAGGGGTTAAAATGAATGTAGAAATGCTTTACCTTGTAGATGAAATGTACAAACAAAAGGGTAAAACAATGAAAATAACTTTTGGAAAGCCAATTTCCATTGGTACCTTTGATAAATCGAATAATGATGCAGTATGGGCCTCGAAAGTAAAGGATCATGTTTACCGTCTGGCGGTCGAGCCCGGACTTGTTTTTAACGCTAAATAATGCTTGTATGATGAAAGAGATTATTGCCCCGGTTGATAAGGCGTTGCTCATTAAAGAGCTGAGTCAGGAAAGGTTTGTAAGATATACGAATAGTGGAAATAATGTTATATATGTGGTCACTGCTCACGACTCACCAAATGTGATGCGCGAAATTGGCCGGCTCAGGGAAATCACCTTTCGTCGCGGTGGCGGCGGATCCGGGCTCGAAATGGACCTGGATGATGAGGATCTGCAGGAAAACCCCTATCGCCAATTGATAGTGTGGGATCCGAAAGCACTGGAAATTACCGGTGGTTACAGGTTTCAGCATTGCGGCAAGGCAGATCATGACGAAAACGGCATTCCCAAAATTGCTACTGCCCACCTATTCGATTTTTCTCCCCGTTTTGTAAAGGAGTTCCTTCCTTATACCATTGAGTTGGGAAGAAGTTTTGTTCAGCCCGATTACCAACCTATGGTGAATAGCCGTAAAGGATTGTTTTCCCTGGATAATCTGTGGGATGGACTGGGCGCTCTCGTGATTGATTATCCCGACATCAAATACTTCTTCGGGAAAGTCACCATGTACCCGCATTTTAACCGCGAAGCCCGCGATATCATCCTGTATTTCCTGTTTAAATATTTTCCGGATACTGATAACCTGGTGAAGCCAAAGGTTCCATTGAAAATTGAAACAGATATGACCAAGCTTGAGTCACTGTTTCATGGGGGAAACTATGGGTCAGATTACAAGCGCCTGATGCAGGCTTTCAGAGAACTCGATTCACATATTCCACCGCTTATTAATGCCTACATGAATCTTACCTCTACCATGCGTACCTTTGGGACCAGCATCAATGAGCCTTTCGGAAATGTGGAAGAGACGGGCATTTTAGTCACTATTGGCGATATCTATGAAACCAAAAAGGAACGACATTTAGCAACCTATAAAAAAGAGTAGTACCTTAAATCCTATCAATGAAAATTAAAAGTTCCACGTTCATTAAAAGCAGTAAGTCTCATACAGCAGGTCCGGAAGACCGTTTGCCGGAATTTGCCTTTATCGGACGAAGCAACGTGGGGAAATCTTCGTTGATCAATATGCTCACTTCAGTCAGGGGTCTGGCAAAAATCTCAACAACCCCGGGTAAAACCCAACTCATTAACCATTTTCTCATTAATGAGGCATGGTACCTTGTCGATTTACCGGGCATTGGATATGCTAAAATTGCTCAAACCGAAAGGAAAGCCTGGGTGCCTATGATTGCGGATTACCTCACCCGGCGCCAATCGTTGCTTCACACCTTCATGCTGGTCGATTCACGCCTGTCGCCCCAGAAAATCGATTTGGATTTTATGAACAACATGGTGAAGCATGAGGTGCCATTTTCCATCGTTTTCACTAAAACAGATAAGCTGAAACGCATGGAATTGCAGCAAAATATGCGGCTGTATAAAAGCACTTTGCTCGGGATTTGGGAACACCTGCCCGAAGTTTTCCTTACTTCAGCTACGGCAAAAACCGGAGGGGAAGATCTCCTTGGATTCATCGAAATCCTGCTAAAGGAGTATGTGAAAACACCTCAACCGAAGTAAAAATAATAATCATTTTTATCCGGATCACGGATTGTTGTTGCCCTGGTTTTATGGCTGATTGGGTTGCGGCTGATTGGGTGGCGGCTGCGTATTGGTCGGCTGCTGCTGGTTTTCAGGTTTGGGCTGTCCGGGCTTGGTCGCCGGTTTTTTATTGGTCTTTTTAGGAATGATAGACGTGGTTACCACACCTGTCTCTTTCCCGTTTTGGAATTTCTTTTCTTCCGATTGGGAACCATCAGCATTAAAAAACACCCAGGTTCCATCACGCAGGCCGTTTTTATAATCGCCTTCAGCTTTCATGGTGCCTTTGGCCGTATAGTATTTCCAGTTACCATCTTTTTTCCCGGTGGTATAATTGCCTTCAGTTCGTTTTTCCCCATTTACCAGGTAATACGTAATCCATGGACCTGTTTTTCGCCCCATGGTGTATGCGCCTTCTGTAGTAAGGGTTCCGTTGTAGTTGTAACGTTTATATTCCCCGTCGCGTTTGCCGTTGAAATAGTTCGATTCCTCCACTACCACCCCGTTGGCTGAGTTGTGCCTGATCGAAGGGCCGTGCTTGATGTCGTTCAGATAAGTGATTTCATATAACAACACCTTTTCCCGGGAATAATACTTCCAGAGACCCTGCTTACGGCCTAATTCATCATGAACATTCCGGTGTTTTTCAGAGCGCGGAGAATATTGCGGACGTTCTTCTGTTTGTCCGGAAAGAGTAAATGAAAAAAGCATGAACAACACTCCCAAGAAGGAAAAACTGAGGGGGATTTTCATAGGATAACAACTTGATCAAGGTCAAAAATACTAAAATTAATAGGAAATAGCAACTAATTGTATGGATTTAATACGGGAATATAGCAAGGATTATGGGAATGCCGGTGGCATATGTATTAGAAATAGCTAATACCTGCATCACCTTGTATTACTTCGTTTCGTTCTTTTTCGCGTATTCCTCATCAAAATAAATCCAGAATAACGGGCGATATCCCTTTATTTCCATACTGTCGGCATATACCGTAAGCGTAGGGGCAATGCCGATTACGGTCTTTTGAATGCTGTGGTCTTTCAGGTCAAAGCGCCACTCTTCCATAAACTTTAACTTATGGACAAGGCGGAGGTCGATGTTGTTTTGAAGGATGGTGTCCTTTTCATTGTAAGGAGGAAATGATTGCGTAACCGTGATGGTGTCCGATTCGTTGCCGATGGCTTTTACCTGATCTAATGTAAGCGGTTTATTGGTGAGGTAATCGTAAGCTTTCACCTTACCCGAATAGGCCCAGTCAAACAGCGTCTGAACAAATTCAAGCCTCTTGGAAGTCTCAATATTTTCTTTCCACCAGTCCGCCTGATTATCACCATACGGGTCCTTAATGAAAACAGGGTATTCAATTTTTTCAGTGATTACCGAAGCGTTTTTATCACCTGAATTCTCACGGTTACCACACGCAGCTAAAAGAAACAGGGCCGACATGATTACTATTAATCCTGAAAAGTGTTTCATATTTTTGTCCGTTTTATAGGTTTATAAAAATATTTGTAGTTAGTACAGAAATACCATTAATCGTTGTTGATATCAAATAGTTTGTTGATGGTTGATTCATATTTCGCTGCAATATATTTTCTTTTGAGCTTCAGTGTGGGGGTGAGTTCCCCGGTAAAGGTCGACCATTCGTAATCGATAAGTTCATACCGTTTAATCTGCTCCGTAGCACCCAGCATCGCGTTATAACGGGAAATTTCTTTTTTGAACTTTTGCCGTACCCGGTCGTTATTAATCATTTCGGTGTTGGTGGTATATTCGATCCCTTTATTGTCGCACCAGTTGCGCAGGTCGTTGAAATCGGGCACCACCAGGGCTACCGCGAATTTTTGGTTTTCACCGAAAACTGCCATGTTGTCGATAATGGGTGATTCTTTAAACAGGTCTTCAATAGCGCCGGGATTAATGTATTTTCCAAAGGAGGTTTTGAACAGTTCTTTGATCCTGCCGGTCAGACGGAGCTGGCCTTCGGGTTCAATAACCCCGGTGTCGCCGGTATGAAACCATCCTTCTTCATCTATTGCTTCTTTTGTGAGTTCAGGCTCTTTATAATAGCCCATCATAATCCCGGGGCCTTTCACGAGGATTTCGCCGTTGGGGGCAATTTTAATTTCCACACCGTGGAGCACCGGCCCGACAGTGCCGCATTTTACGCCGTTTTTCCAGAAGTTGCTCACGGCCACAACCGGAGAGGTTTCTGTTAGCCCGTATCCTTCCAGGACGGGGATTCTGGCTGCCCAGAAAATTCTTCCCAGCCGGGGTTGCAATGCTGCACCACCCGAAACAATCACTCTCAGATTATTCCCGAGTGCTTCCCGCCATTTGGAGAAAACGAGTATGTTGGCGATTTTTAATCGGAAGGCGTACCACAAATTCTGGCTTTTATCTTTATCATATTTTAATCCCAGATCGACCGCCCAAAAGAAAATCTTTTTCTTGAAATGTGGCAATTTATGGCCTTTCTGAATGATGCGTTCAAATATTTTTTCGAGCAAACGCGGAACAGTGGTGAAAATTTCAGGCTTTATCTCGCGGATATTATCTGCTATGGTTCCCATGCTTTCGGCATAGTATACCGAAACACCAAGATATTGGTACATATAATTCAGCATCCTTTCGTAAATATGGCAAAGGGGAAGGTAGCTGATGGCTTTGGCTTCCGGTCCGACCGGCGGGATGGGCGATACTGCAATAAAATTGCTGATGATGTTCTGGTGCGAGAGCATAACTCCCTTGGGATTGCCCGTAGTTCCTGAAGTGTAGATAAGGGTCGCCAGGTCTTCGGTCTGGATGGACTTTTTAATAGCATCCAGTTTCTCCGGTTCCGGATGTTGCCAGCCCAAGCGTATCAATTCATTTAAATGCTTAAAACCCCTGAGGTTTCTGAAGGTGTAAATGTCTTTCAGATGCGGGATTTCTGGTAAAATACGTTCAATTTTTTTTAAAAGATCTTCGCCCGCAACAAAAACATATTTAACCTCGGCGTGTTCCAGTATATACTTGTAATCTGATTCGCTGATGGTCGGATAAATGGGCACGTGTACTGCTCCTACCTGCATGATTCCCATATCAAGAAAATTCCATTCGGGCCGGTTATGGGTTATCGTGGCGATTTTATCGCCCTTTTCAACACCCAGCGCCAGAAATCCATAACTGATGTAATTGGCGATATCAGAATAGGCTTTGCTGCTGTATCGTACCCATTCCCCCTCATCTTTTCCGGCAAACGCATCTGCCTTGGGAAAGAGTTGGTTGTACCGCGGAATCAGGTCGAACAAACGGGTTACTTGATCTGGCATGGTGATGTTTTTTGATGAAAAAGAAACAAAGTTAACATTTTTACCTTACGGTTTTTTATTCCAGTGCACAGTGTTGGCCTGAGCCGAAGGCATAATCAGGAGATCGTTGATACAGACATGTTCCGGGCGGCTTGCCACATAATGGATTGCGTCGGCGATGTCTTCCGGTTTTAACGGCTGGTAGCCTTTATAAACATTTTGAGCGGTTTCCGCATCCCCTTTAAAACGTACAAGAGAGAATTCGGTTTCGGTCGCCCCGGGGGCTATCTGCGAAACCCTGATGCCGTAATTCAGGAGCTCGATACGCAGCGCTTTGGTGAGCGAATCCACTGCATGTTTGGTGGCGCAATATACATTCCCGTTGAGGTAAGTTTCCCTTCCGGCGATGGATCCTATATTGATGATGTGTCCCTGCTTTCTTTCAACCATGCCGGGCGATACGCTTCGCGTTACATACAGTAACCCTTTTACATTCGTGTCGATCATCTGCTCCCAGTCATCAATTTTTCCTTCGTGAATAGGTCCCAGACCTGCGGCCAATCCTGCGTTATTAACGAGTATGCGGATCGCTTTCCATTCTTCAGGAAGTTCATCGAACGCTTTCGCGACAGATTTTGAATCGCGTATATCTACGATCATAACGTATATGGATGCCTTATAAAGTTCCCGTAATTCTGCGGCGAATTCTTCTAAGATATTTTTGCGCCTTCCGCAAATAATTACATCATAACCCGATTGCGCAAATAATAGCGCTGTTGCCTTTCCTATGCCACTGCTGGCGCCGGTTATGCAAATAATATTTTTCATGTGGTTTAATAACTTTTTTTATTTTTCAATTAAATACTATACTCAACCAAAATGCAGTCATCCCGGATTTAATCCGGGATCCGCTTGATTAGACGACTTTCTGTATTTCTCAAGATACTATTCAAAATTGAGTTATTCTTTTTTGTATTTTTTTGCAAAGGCACCTATTGCATGGGGATCCCGGATTAAATCCGGGATGACTGCTCCGTAGGGGGATACAAGGTTAATCCCGGGATGACTATTCTGATTGGTTTTTCTTCTTTTGATTTCCAAAACCAAAATAGTTTTTTAGTTAGAATTTTTACAAACACTATTTGATTTCGAGTTGCAGTCCACACATAAACCACCTCCCCGGCATCATTACAGAAGAAATATCCCTGTAATGAGTATTCGTGATGTTGCTCATACTAACGTTAAAACCAATGGGTCCATTATCCCAGAATATTTTTCCATCAGCAAGCAGATAGGATTCGTAATTTTTTTCGGTCCCCGAAGATACCTCCGAATAACTGCCGGCACGATCGCGGTAACTCAGTACCCATGCAGCCCCGATATTTTTCCAGATACGGTGCCTCATATTCAGCACCAGTTTATGCTTTAAATAATCCATTACGTAATAAGAAATAAAATCAGAGGCTGGTTTAACCATCGACACCCATTGGTATGAAAGGGTCACTTCCCTGAGGAAAAAATTGTTCTTCAGCAGGAGCGGCAGGTCGCATTTTACCTGGGCTTCCAGTCCATACGTGGTGAGCTTTGTGAGGTTGTCGCTGTGCCATTTTGTTTCTCCGGGCAGCTTTACCCAGTCGATCAGATGGTCGCCCATACGGGCAAAACCGCTGATGCGTCCCGATATGATTTGCTTATCGTAACGAAGCCCTGCTTCAAAATCCCAGGATTCTTCCGGAACAAGATCCGGATTTCCAATATTAACAGGTCCTTTATAATATAGATCGGTAAAGGTTGGGAGCCTTAATGCGCGGTTACAGGACGTGTATATTTTTGTGTTCTTTAAAATCTGTAACGAAAGATCCACGCCGGGATAGATACCGGTGCCAAAGGTTTCAGCATAATGAACCAACGCTCCCGCGCCCATAGTGAATCTTCCCCTCGTATACTGGTGGTCGATGAAAATACTCACCAGATTCCGTGATGCTTCCCTGGTAAAAAATCCACCCGTTTCGCCGGGAGCTTCACGTGTGCCGTCCATTAAATCGCCCAGCACATTGCTGTATATGTGTTCGTGACGTACATTGAAACCAACGGAAGTTTTTCCAATCCCGGTGGTGATTGAGGCGTTCAGGTCACCGCCGAGGATGTCGGTAAGGTGGTAGTTGTGGCTTTTATACCATGCGGGAGACTCATCCCTGAAAAGTTCGAAACGATCGTGATAGCGCTTCCAGTACAGCGTGGGCTGGATCAGGATTTTTTTTCCGAAACTGCCTTTGATGGCGGCAAATTCCGAGCGGATTTTTTCGAACTGGTCCGGGTAGCTGGCTGAATAAAAACTGTTGGCGCCGAAAGCCTTGTTCAGTGCGCCTGCCTGAAGCTGGATATTGCCCGTTTTTAAGGGGAGCATGGCGTGGTAAAAGGCCCGCGATTCGTTGAAATCGGTATTGGCCATATATCCTTCGCAGGTTTTTGCGCCGGCACCTATAAAGTGGCTGATTTTTCCGGTATGAAAACCTCCACTGATATAGCCCGAAAATAACGAGAAGTCACCTCCGCTTAAACTGATTTTGAGTGAAGATTCTGATGGGACATCCGTAATGATATTGACGGCACCCGCAAAGGCATTGGTTCCGTAAATCCGTGCGCCCGGACCATTCAGCAGTTCTATCCGGTCTACATGTGCGGGGTCTACCGGCAGGTCGAGGTTGTGGTGACCGGTCTGGGGGTCATTCATGCTGATACCGTTCAGTAAAATGAGGGTCTGTTCAAACGAGCCGCCCCTGACACTGATGTCTGCCTGCATATCGTTGGCACCTCTTTGCCGCACATCAAATCCCAGCGAATACGATAGCAATTGGGGGAGGTCGGAGGCGGGCAACGTTTTAATTTGCGATTTATTTATGATTTCCAGGGGTCTTACAGATGAGGTAATCATCATAGGCGTCCGGGATCCACTGATTTCGAGGGGTTGGAGAGATATAGTGTCGGTTTGGGAAAAGACAGGTAATGAGATAATCGTCAGAACTGACACCAGAGTAAAAATCCTTTTCATGAGTGTTTGTTGGTTTGATCTTTTTTCGGTTTGAGAAAGGGAAGAAATTTTTGTAGTTTTTCGATGTTAACCATGATGATAAAACTGATCAGTATAAAGGGCATGGCAGGAACTTTATATCTTACGATCGCTCCGACTACAGGGGTTGTCAGGCCTGTGAGGTAAAAAATCCCTAAAGCGAAAAAGAGGCTTAACCATAGGAGCGGAAGATGGGTCAAAGTGCGTCTGAAAAAGATCAGGCAACCGGCAATGAATAGCATCATCAACAGGTTTTCCAGGCCGGCAGCAACAATCAGCGGCGATCCCCCCTGAAAGAACCAGGGCAAAAACATGGCGTTGTATAGGGCCACCGGTGTATGATAAATTAAACTGCTGAGGGTCGGTTCCAGCGGTTCCATGGCAATGGCGCTTCCCGACTGCACACTCTGAGCCAGCGCCATAAAATCGTGTTGTTTCTGTATCAGAATTTCAGCAAAGTTATACCCGGGGAATACCCGGTGAAAATTAAGGCCGGCCACAAGGCAAACCGTTAAAACGGTAAGGTATTTCACAAGACTCCATTTTGCGGAGGTTAAAGAGCACCAGGTATAGGCGATCAGCAGGGGGAGCATGATGGTAATTACGTAGAATTTGGTGTACATCAGCAGCAATATTGCCCCGGCAATCATCAGTAGGGAAAGAAATATGTTTTTTTTGTGAATCAGCAGCTGTGTATGCCACAAAAGCATACCCAGTCCGAAAAAAAGCAAGCCTTCCTTCAGGACTCCGGATCCCCAGAAAATCACAGAGGGAATCAAGAATACAGCTATCAGCAGCAGCCATTTGCGATCGGTGAGGGCATGCGCAAAAAACCGGTAAATGCCCGTCAATCCTGCTAAAGAGAAAAAGCACATAAAAACTGTGTGCACATTGTAGTAGCCAAAACTGAACAGACGGATGATCGCGTTCAATCTGATAATGGTGTGACTGTCGTTGTAGATATTGCTTTCGTAAACCCTGTGCCAGTGGTTCATCTGGTTGTAATAAACCTCAAAACGGGGGGCGTCGTTATTGATACCGGTCAGCATCTGGACGAAATCGAGCGGACGGGTAAACAATGCGTCGTACATGATTTTGCTGTCGTCGAAATATTTAAAGATGTCAGCCGATCCGCGATCGGGATAAAAATATGTGTATACCAGAAACAGGACAAATCCGGCGGCAACTTTTAAGATAAAGATACCGGATAAGGCGTTTTTATTGAACCCCTCCAGCCGGAAAAACGGCATAATCCTGATCAGAATAATGAAGAGGAGGGCGTATGCTATGGTTACAATAAATTCCAACATCTTTCCGGCTAAATTGAGCGCAAAGATAGTAATTCATTGGAAACTGGTATAAAGCAGATAGTCAATAAAATACGGTCAGAATGCTTGAAAATCAGAACTGTGGGGAGAAAAAAATCACGATGAGCAATAGCGACCATACAACCACCGAGAGGGAAAGTATTAAAAGGGTAAACCGGTTGGAATGGTAATATTTGTGGGCCAGTATGGCACCAAAAGGAATGGAAAGAATAACGGGCATCAGGAAGGCAATTCCAAACAAGCCAAATTTTCCGCGGATGTGAATAATAAATCTGTTACGACGGGTGAATGCCTTTTTCGGGTTCTTTCGTTTAATTCTTCGATGCTTCAGTCCTAATAGGTTTTTTATTACCTGAATAAATAGCTTTAATGTTTGCATGAGAAATGGGGTGAGCCAGTAAAACACGAAAACGCCGGCAATTCCACCGGTAGCTGTAATCAGAAACGTTTGCCACCACGAAAATCCAAATCCCAGCGCCAGTGGCACGGAAAACAGAAATTTGATACCGCTGATGAGTACCACCTGGATGATTTTCAGACTAAAGGGAATGTCCACGAGCATGTCGCAGTGTAGTTTTCGGGTTTTTAGGCGGACAAAGATACATAATCCGTACAAACTGCACAACAGGTGGCAAGTAGGAACATTAAAGGTAAAAAAAGAAGAAGGACTTAAATTTTTGTGCCGTAAGCCAGATCGCCGGCATCGCCGAGCCCCGGAACAATATAAGCCTGGGCCGTCAGCTCGTCATCAACGGCTGCAGCCCATATGGTGGTATCCTTACTGGAAAGGTGCTTTTTACAATATTCCAATCCCTGTGCACTGGCCAATATGGTTACAATATGTGTGTGTTTTGGTTTTCCTTTCAGCAACATATCTTTATAGGTTAGTACCATGGAGGCACCGGTTGCCAGCATCGGATCGGCCAGAATCAGAACTTTACCGGTGATATCAGGACTGGAAATATATTCAAGCTGGATGTCGAAACTTCCATCTTTATGATGCTTACGATAAGCCGCAATAAAAGCATTTTCTGATTTATCGAAAAACCGCAGCATTCCGGTATGCAAGGGGAGTCCCGCCCGCAATATCGAGGCAATCACAGGATATTCTTTTAATACTTTCACTTCGGCCATTCCCAGGGGAGTAATGACTTCACGGGTTTCATATTCGAGCTGTTTACTGATCTCGTATGAAAAAATCTCTCCCAGCCTCTCAAAATTCATCCTGAACCTTTGGCTGTCTTTCTGTATCACCACATCCCTGATTTCGCTGATATATGTGCTGATAATTGAGTTTTGCTCACTTAAAATATTGACCATAATGATGAATTTCGCGGATTTGATTGCTAAGATAGGATAATTATCAGTAAACCGTAGAAAAAAAACCACGAAGGCGTTAATTTTTTATGCGGCGAATCAGCCTTACAGGCAAGGATAACCGGTTTCTGATTGCCCTGACATAAGAGGTTTCTTCTGCGCCAAAACCCGCATAAAACCTGGCCAGACCCGCGTCGTTCGATCCTTCAAAGTCGAGAATCAATGGTTTTCCGGCGTTTTCACGGATGAAGGTGTCAATAATGGCGGCCATGGCACCGCCAGCTTTAGCCTGCGATCCGGTGGCGGAGAAAATAAATATCGCACGTGTTTCTGTAACGAAGAATACAGCGCCGGCAATGAATTCATTTTCTTTATTGATGGCCGAAAGAATTATCGTTTTATGGATTTCGCTGCAGCGATTCGTAAGGTTTTTTAACAATTGATATTCCGGATCGCGCCAGTGATGCACCAATTTTCCCCGTTCGTTTCTGAATAATTCAATCACCCGGTCAGGTGAATCTCCGGGTGCGATTTCCAGATTTTCGCCAAGTGCTTTTTTCAGGTTGCGCCTGAGGTTTTCCGAATACTGGTTCCGGAGTTCGTCGTATGGATGGTGAAGATTTAATTCAAAGTTGCGGTTCGCAGCATAGGTAAAGGTGGCTTCATCCGGAGTGTTCCCGGTATTGAGATTGAGTTCAATCAGTTTAAAGGATGAAGGAATGGCATCCAGAAAATCATTCTGAGTGTTCCTGTCCAAAGGCTCTTTTGAGAAAATGCCCAGCTGCTGAATAAAAAAAGGGGTAAAAATGTACGAAATGCCCCATTTACGCCTGAAAGGCAGGGGACATACCGATCGGTAATCATCCTCTACGAGGGCATCCCACTGAGCGTCTGCAGCGAGGTCGAGATACCACGAAAATGCATAAATCCGGCTGTTGATGGCCGATCTGATGCAATCATCCCACTTATTTCTGTCGAGGTCGTGATGTTTAATGTACCGGATCATCTTGCTTTTTCAAGGATGAATTCATAGACTTCTTTCCACCCAGCCCACCTTTTGCTGCTTCCCAACGATTCGTTGTGCCAAAGGCTGATGCACGAGCTTCCTGTTTCTTTAAGAGCATTGATCATGCTTTCTGCTTCCTGCATGGCTTCTTTTGCTGACTGCTTTTTGTAATTTTTAAAAGCGCCGTCCATCATGGTGAGTGGGTGAAGAATCAAGGCGGTTTCCTGTTCTTTTTTTAAATCATAAAACGGAAAGGATCTTCCGGTCCCTGCACGGAAACCATTGTCGCTGGCCCAACCCAGCGAGTAGTCGTGGGTGATTCCACAGGCAAGGTAATTTCTGTAGGTATCCGGAATATGGATTCGCAAAAAATGCTGCCGGCAGCAACTGACCGGCGTCCCCGTCAGATCCGAAAAAGCTTTAATTTCCTGCTGTAACAGGTCTGGATTTTCTGCCGAACAGTAAGAAGGGTGCAGTCCGATGGTGTATTTTTTAGCAAGGGCTTGAACCATTTTAACTACAGCGTGTTTATGCAGGGGAATGTTCTTGTCGAAGGTACCGTAAGTTCCGGGATGAATGAAATAAATAGGTTTTAATGCATATTTCTGGTGCAGGGAATCCTGATATTCATATGAATCAAACGGGTCTTTTTCGCTTGAGAAAATTACCCTCAAACGAATCCCCGCTTCCCTGGTTTTACCTTTGAACAGATCGCGCATGAAACCCGCTGAATTTCTCAGAAATCCTTTATGCCGGTAACACCAGAACTGGTCAATATCGTAGGTGGGAAGAAAAGTATAAGGTTCTTGTTTAGCTATTTCTCCGGGGTAAAATTGTTCGATAACCTCTCGCAGTTGCATTAACCAGTAGTCGACCACCGGCACATGCTGAACGCCCCGGATGCCGGCATAACTCATGGATACCTCGAAACGGCCGTGCTTATCTGGCGTATAGGGCATGTATTCTTCATACCGGCTGACCATGTAAAAAATGGCCGAAAAAATATCATAGGGCAGGGTGGAGTGATTTTCTACTGCCGGAAAAAGTATAGGTTTGCTGAGGTAGGTGCCGTATTCCGGAATCAGGTTGCGGATTGCAGTTTCATCCAGGATTCCCGAAGAGGGAATGAAAATCCCTGATTGCCGGTGGGTGTTGTTATAAACAATCAGCGCTCCTTTGCCTGGTTCATAATCATCGGCAGAAGTAATAATTTGGTATTCCGCATTCAACCAGCGGTTAAATACCAGGTTGAAGGTATAACGGTGTCGTTGCGTAATGTTGCTACAGAGGAGATAAATCATGAGCTGTTATTTAGTAAAAAAGCGTTTTGCTATACCACTTCAGCCACTACAAAAGTACTTCCGCCTACAAATACAAGATCCTTTGGGCCCGCAGCCTGTTGCGCTGCATGTAATGCTTCTTTTACCGAAGGCCAGAGGGACCCGTTCAGTTCATAATCCTGCGCTTTATCAAATAGTTCCCCGGCATCGAGACCCCTGGGAATATCGGGTTTGCAGAAATAATATATGGCCGTATGCGGTAGAATTTCAAGTATCTGATCAATCTCTTTGTCTGCCACCATGCCAAACACCACATGCAATTGCTCGCAGGGAATAAAGCGCAGTTGGCGCACCACTTCGCGAATGCCATTTATGTTATGCGCAGTGTCGCACAGGGTAAGGGGCTTGCGCGATAATAACTGCCAGCGACCGAGAATCCCGGTGTTCTTCAATACATTATTAAATCCTTCATAAATATGGGCTTCGGTGATAGTGTAACCGCTGTTACGAAGTTGTTCCACTGATTCTAACACCGTAAGCGTGTTTTTTAACTGATATAAACCACCGAGGGGAAGTTTTAACTGCTTAAGATATTCAACGTTATTGCGAACGATTTCCATCGTCAGGTGCGGGGAGGGATGCAGCTTAAAGTTGAAATGTTCAATGTCCATCTGCTGATCAGCAAACACAATATCAGCATGGGCTTCAGCGGATTTTTGGATAAAAATCTGATCGATTTTCGATTGCGTTTCCCCAATTACTACATTAACACCGGGTTTGATGATGCCTGCTTTTTCTACGGCGATTTTTTCCGGAGTATCTCCCAGAAATGCCATATGGTCGGAGCCGATATTGGTAATGATGCTCAGTATGGAACGCACAATGTTGGTGCTGTCGAGACGCCCGCCCATACCGGTTTCTACGACTGCAATGTCGGGTTTGTTCCGTGCAAAATAATCCATTGCCAGCGCAAAAGTCATTTCAAAAAAGGAGGGTTGCAGGGTTTCGAAGGCGTTGCGGTATTTCGAAACAAAAGCTGTTACTTCCCCTTTCGGGATCATTTTGCCATTGATGCGGATACGTTCTCTGAAATCGCGCAGATGTGGTGAAGTAAACAATGCGGTTTTATACCCTGCACTTTGCAGGATAGAGGCCAGTAACGCGGAAACCGAGCCTTTGCCATTGGTGCCGGCAATATGAATACTTGGAAAGGATTGCTCAGGAGCTCCCGTCAGTTTGCTCAGGGCAAGGGTATTGTCGAGGTTATCCTTATATGCAGCAGCACCGACGCGGTGAAACATCGGCAGCTGGCTAAAAAGGTAGTTTAAGGTGTCTGGATAGCTGGTCAATTCAGGTTTACGAAATTATAGGTGATGGTGCCTTTCTGTTCGAACGGGGCATCCGATTTTTCATAGAACTTAGCTTTGTAGGCCGCATCAGTGGCGATCTTCAACAAATGTGTGTTAGTGGTGGTAGTACCCCGCGCACCGGCAATAGCCTTGGTAACGTTACCATTCTGGTCAACCCAGATGGAAACCACTACCAGTCCTTCTTCGCGGCTGTTATAGTCAGGTTTCGGAAGGCTCTTTTTATTGCGGCCAGTCAGATTATACGAAATGGTATTGCCCTGACCCGGGGTTCCATAATGGTTTTTAGCATTCGGGTCGCCGTTGGGATCTCCCTGGTCACCGGGTTTGCCTGTTTCTCCTTCGCTTCCGCCCTGGTTTTTATGTTTTCCGGTGTAGAGGGCATTCTGATTAACGGGGTTTGCGTCGTTTTGTGCCGTTTGATTGTTTTTCTTTTTGTCCAGACTGGCTGTTTCTTCGTTGTTTTGAGTCAGGTTTTCATTGTCAGAATTCGATGAACTCTGGTCGGCTGCCAGGTCTGAGCTGGGATCAACCGGTTGCACATCGCCCATGCCGTCGTCACTGTAACCCAGATTCACTTCTATACCTTCTTCAGGCGGAGGGGGTAGTGGCGAACTGAATCCAAAAAATAGAAAGCATGCCAGTAATAGCGCATGAAAAGCTATAGTTCCGATAATACCGTGGGTCTTATATTTATTCTCTTTCATATGCGCGGTTTTTTAATTAGTTGAAGAAAAGTGCGCCATAGAGTATGTTGCTGGAGTATTCCATAATGAACCTATGCTGTATACGATTATTGTACAACAGGGTTCGGTTTTGTGGCAAGAATAACTTTATGCTTGGTTTTTCTGGAGTCGTTGATCTGATTCACGGCATCAATTACATTCACGATGTACTGGATGGGAACCGTTTTATCCGCCCTGAGCACAATGGTGGATTCGGTTTGTCCCTGCAGCTTTGCGCTGATAGCCCCTACCAGACTTGCTTCACTTACCGGAGTGGTTTCCATGAAATATTCGTAATGTTCGTTGATGTACATCGTAACGCTCTGCTTAGCCAGTGTTCGGCTGCTGCTGTTGGGTAGTAATAATTTTATGGCGTTCGGACTAACCAGCGTGGAGGTAAGCATGAAAAAAATCAGCAACAGGAAAACCAGGTCAGACATAGATGACATGCTGAATTCCGTACCGACTTTATTGCGCATTTGCAAAGCCATGATCGTTCAGTTTTAGGTGAAAAAGCTCAGGAAGCAGGTTCCTGCAATAAATCCATAAATTCAGTGGCACGTGCTTCCATTTTATTGACTACACGTTGGATGCGGGCTACAATAATATTATAGCAGAAGTACGCTATCAATCCTACGATCAGGCCGGCAACAGTGGTTACCATGGCTTCGTAAATACCGCCTGAGAGTGTGCCGATTTCAATGTTATTGCCGGCTTTCGACATTTGGTAAAAGGCACGGACCATCCCGGTAACGGTGCCCAAAAAACCTAACATGGGGGCGCCTCCTGCTGCAGTAGCAAGCCCGGTAATATTTTTTTCCAGTTTGGCAATTTCCAGTTTCCCTGTATTTTCAATGGCGGTATTGATATCACCCAATGGTTTTCCCAAACGCAACAGTCCTTTATGGATCATGCGGGCGTATGGGGTATCAGTGTTTTTGGCCAGGGAAATGGCAGAGTCAATTTTTCCGGTATGAATAAATTCACGGATGTTATTCATAAATCCTGAGTCTTCTTTTCCGGCTTTTTGAACTGCCAAAAACCGCTCTACAAAAATGTAGATAGCGATAATTGATAGTACTCCGATCGGAATCATGATCGGGCCCCCTTTCAGGGTGAGTTGCCACAATGACAAGGTTTCAACGGTGGGCGCAGCCACGGAAGGGAGCATCTGTGCGACTGTATCCACAACAGCAGTGCCCGTTTCATTTATTTGCATCAATACTCCTAGCATAGTATAAGTTTTTAACGTGTAAAAGTAGACTGTTTATACGTAGGAGTTGGCGCGATAGAAGGGTATTTTTGAACAGAGATTTGTTAATAATAACGCATTTTGTAATGAATTATTCTTATCCGCCTTAGCAAAAAAAAAAGGCTCAAAAGAGCCTTTTTTTTTTATTACGCCAGTTATTGAATGGTATCTGCGGGGATAACAGTAGTTTTCTCCAGTAATGCAGCTTTGCAGCTTTCTGCAGGGCATTCAGTCGGAGTTCCTTTATGCTCTTTGGTATCGCTGGGTTCCCAATGTCCGGGTTTGCTCCAGAACACTAAAACCAACACCGCGAATCCAACGATATAAGCAAGGGTTACATGCCATCCTTTTCTCAGCCATAAACCCACATTGCGTGCTTCCGGGAATTTGTTGGTTAATGCCACACCGGCAGAAGATCCGAACCAGATCATGGAACCGCCAAAACCGACTGAATATGCTAACATTCCCCAGTCATAGTGGCCCTGTTCGAGACAAAGCTTGGTCAATGGAATGTTGTCAAATACGGCGCTTACAAAGCCTAGAATAAAGGCTGTCATTGCAGACGCTTCTGGAAGGTCGTTAACAGGCATCAACGAAGCACAGGTTACAAGACACATCAGGAAGATTGTGCCCTTGATGGAAGCACCAACCTCACCCCAGGGCATTTTGCGGAAAATAGCTCCGATCACAATAGCGATCCAAACACCCAAAGCAGGCATATCATACAAGAAGTTCGATAAAATCGCGCCTACAAGTATGAGTAATACAATGGCTAACCTGCCCCAGTCAATTTTTACATTAGTCTTAGCGTCTGTGATAATTTTTTGAAATTTATCTTGCTGATGAGCTGCAAACCATGCAATGATCAGTACGGCTACCCCAGCGGCAACGTAAGCATGAAAAACCTCAAAAGCGGCAACGCCGTCAATCCACATCATGGTAGTGGTGGTGTCGCCTACTACGGAACCGGCACCGCCTGCATTACTGGCAGCCACAATACCGGCCAGATAACCAATGTGAACCTTGTTTTTAAATACGACCAGGGCAATGGTTCCGCCAATCATCGCCGCTGCAATATTGTCGAGAAATGAAGAAAGGACAAAAACAAAAATCAGTAGCATGAATGGGCCTTTCCAGTCATTCGGCAGATATTTGGGAAGCAGATCAGGTACACCCGATTCTTCAAAAACTTTTGCCAAAATCGAAAATCCGAGAAGTAACCCGAGCAGGTTCAGTAATATACCCCATTCACCCTGACGGTATTCTTTGTCGGCAAGCTGTGTAATTATTGAATTATCGCCTAAGAAGTGTTCTCCCCATGCGAAACCTGAAACAAAGGCTAATTTGTAAATAACAACAGAGGATAACCCAATAATGGCCACCCAAAAAGTTTGTTTGTGAAATAAAGCTACACCTAAAAGTGTGAGGCCGAATAAGATAAACTCAACCCTGATTCCACCTACTGCAGGAGCTTCGCCCCCGCCGGATGCAAAGGTGACTATTGGAAATAATACCAGCGATATAAAGCCGGCAATTAAGGCAATAATGCCCAATTTACGCCCGGGAGCGCCATTAAACGATTTTAACATAACGGTATGATTTGATTAATAATGGTTGGTTTAATTTTGCGGCAAAGATATAATAAACATCAAAGGTATTTCAACTAAAATTCTAAATCTATTTAACAATAGATGTATTAGTTAGCTGTGGTTCTTAAAATGAAAAAGTTAGGTGTTCTCTGGAATGCTTATTTTTTTTCAATCCAGATACTGCTTCCCGGACGGGCAAACTCAGCACCCTGACTATGAACGGTTTCCATGATCAGGAAATTTATCTCCTCACGAATGTCCATATACTCGTTCCAGTCGGCTGTTTCAACATAGTAGAGGGTAAAGATCTGTAATGAACTTTCTCCCAGACTGGAAAGTCTCACCACAAAGTCTTCATCAACTTTTGGATGGTTTTTCAGGTGTTGGGTTACCCCGGCAATGATGTTTTTTATTGTGGAAGGAGCTGTTTCATAGCGTAAACTAATGGGAAATTGTACCCTCATTGAGGTACGCATGGTAAGATTGTCCAACTCAGCATCTACCATTTTTTTGTTGGGAATGGTTACGTAACTTTTTTCGAAGGTGCGTAAGCGGGTGCTGCGGAACCCAATCTTTTCAACGGTCCCGGTGATTTCCCCTACCTTAACTAAGTCTCCTATTATGAATGGTTTATCAAGAAAAATGGTGAACGATCCGAAAAGGTTCTCCAACGTGTCTTTGGCCGCCAGCGCAATGGCTAATCCGCCAATACCCAGACCGGCAATCAGACTCCCGACGTTTAGATGGAATACGGTTCCTAAAATCAGGAAGATACCCAGGGTCCACACAAGAATTTTTAAAATGTCAACAGCGAATGGGATGAGTTGGTCGTTCATTTTATTATCGTCTTTTGCAGCCCTGGCCATGAAAATCAGGCCCGCAAAATCAACGATTCTTACACCGATCCATACAATACACAAAAGCAGAAGGGTTTCATACAGGGCAAACAGTACCAACCTCAGTCCGAATTGATCGGCTGCCACCAGGTGCCACGACGACGGGAAAGCAAGCTGATCGCAAGCGATGTAAATGAAAATCAGCAATAAGAAACTTCCCAAAGGCTTGCGCGTCAGTTGGTAAAACTGTTTAACGCCTACTTCGCGGGCCGACTTTTTAAATACCCTGAAAATAATGTAGCCAATTGCTTTTGCAAGTAATCTTTTGAAAATCAATCCCGTAAGGATGATTATTGCAAAGATGATGTATTTGTCGAGGGTATTGCCTAAAAAGCTGAGGTTTAAAAATTGCCGTGCCTGTTCCAACATAAGAGGGTCGTTTTGTGTCAACAAAAATACATTATTTATAACTGGCTTTTGTAACAGGATTTTTACCCGCGGTTGTCGTTGAATACAGATGGATTATCGTTATTTTCCTAAGTAAACGCATCCACTGCAATGATCGCGAGCAGCACCTGTAACCGACGACAGGCAGTTGTTCTCGTTCCGTAATCTTAATACGCCCAGCAAAGCAAAAATCAAGGCTTCTTTATAATGGAGGATTTTTTGATCAGCCACAATAATTTCTACCTGGCTTTGTTGCCTGATTCTTTGTATCATAAACTGGTTTAACGCCCCACCGCCACTCGCCAATAGCTTCAGATGCGGTGAGTTGGGAAGCATCCGGCTGATCTGGAAGGCAATATGTTCCGTTAAGGTACACAGGAGGTCCGCTGTCGCGTGATGTTGAAACTCCTTTATCAGGGGTTCAATTTGCAATGTCACCCATTCCCTTCCCAGCGATTTGGGCGGTTTGGTTTCATAATAGGGAAGGGCGTTCAGTTTTTCATAAAGGCCCGAAATCATAATTCCGCGGGCGGCCATCTTTCCGTCAGGGTCAAAAGCCAGCCCTTCACGCGCGGCAAGAGCATTTAACACGATGTTGGCGGGTGAAATATCAAAGGCGATCCGCTGTCCGTCCTTTTCAAAACTGATGTTGGAAAAACCCCCGATGTTGAGGCAAAAATCAAAGTCGCTGAAAAGCAGTCTGTCACCGATAGGAACGAGCGGGGCACCCTGACCTCCCAGTGCCACATCCGGTGACCGGAAGTCGCAAACAGTGGTAATCCCGGTGGTGGCCGCTATGGTGGCTCCACAACCGATCTGAAGCGTGTAACCTAATTCAGGCCTGTGAAATACGGTATGCCCGTGGGATGAGATCAGATCAGGCGTGATATTATTATCCAGAATAAACTGGTTGACCTGTTTTCCGCAATACTTGCCGAAGGCTGTATGCAGGGCTGTTAATTGCTCCCCGTCCAATTGCGGCGCATCTTGCAGCGATTGTTGCCATAGTGGCTCATAAGCGATCGTTGAGGCTTGTAGTATCTGATAGCTCCATTTGCCTTGCAACACCTCAAGTTCACAGTAACAAAGGTCGAGTCCGTCCAAAGAGGTGCCCGACATCAGACCAATAACGCGGTAGGTGTTTTTTTGTTCCGCCATCATTAAAGGTATTCTACGAGGCGTTCAAGTCCGATTCCCCTGGAGCCCTTGATCAGAATATTTTTTCCCTGTAAAGGATGGGCCTTAAAATAAGAAATGGCGTCTTCTGTATTTGTAAAACGTTTGTATTCAGGATGCTGTACGATTTTTCCAAAACGGGTACCCACTAAATAGACGTCGGTGAAATGAAAGGACGAAATCAGATCCAGGGTTTGCTCATGCTCATGTTCAGACTGGCTGCCCAGTTCCAGCATATCTCCTATAATCAATATTTTGTTCTCGTTCAGCCCTCCGCCAAAATGGCTGATGGCGGCGCTCATACTGGTGGGGTTTGCGTTGTAGGCATCGAGCAGTATGATGTTTTTTTCAGTGACTTTCACCTGACTGCGCATATTGGTGGGGGTATAGGATGCGAGCGCAAGGTTAATTTCAGGTTCAGGAACTTTATAAAACAGGCCAATGCATATAGCGGCGAGAATATTATCCAGATTCCAGGCACCTGCAAGTTTCGTCGTTACTTTATGGTTTTCTGTTCCCCATTCAAGGGTCACAAAAGGATCTGCCGATAATAACCTGCCGCGACAAAAGCAATTTTCATCGTCACCATATAAATAAGGTATCATTCCTTCAGCTTTTGCCAGAAGGGTGGGGTTGGAGGCATTAATAAAAACGGGACCTTCTTTTTTTCTTAAGCTCCGGTAGAGTGCCGTCTTGGTTTCGATAATATTTTCAATGGTGCCAAAACCCTCCATATGGGCTTTGCCTATGTTGGTAATGATTCCTGCATCCGGCAAGGCCATCTGACAAAGGTCTTCAATTTCGCCGGGATGGTTGGCCCCCATTTCGATCACGGCTATTTCAGTGTCGCTCCTGACAGATAGCAGGGTGAGGGGAACACCTATGTGGTTGTTCAAATTACCCTGCGTAGCAACTACACGATATTTGCGAGCAAGCACCGCGGCAATCAGTTCTTTAGTGGTGGTTTTGCCATTGGTGCCTGTAATGCCGATAAACGGGATGGTCAATTGCTTACGGTGGTGAAGTGCCAGTTGCTGCAACGTTGTTAAAACATTTTCCACCAATAAAGCTCCCGGTATTTCCTTGAGGGCCGGGTCGTCAACAACCACATAACGGGCACCGCTCTCCAGGGCTGTTTTAGCGAAGGTATTTCCGTCGAACGTTTCTCCCTTTAAACAGAAAAAGAGTGAGTCAGGAGAAATCTTACGCGTATCCGTAGCTACCCTAGGAAACTGCAGATAGAGCTGATATAATTCTGGTATTGAGATCATTGGGTATAAAAAATAAAACCCCATTGAGTGAATGGGGTTTTAAATAATAATAAGGTATTTTTAGTAATTTCCAACCGGACTTCCCACACGGGTCATCGCGCAACGGAAACCAATAAAGGCAGTGGATTGTTTTTGATCCAGGAAGCGGCGTGAACCGGGACTTAACCAATACTGACGGTCTCTCCAGCTACCTCCTTTGTAAACTTTGGCTTCATCATTAATCATGGAAGTAACACTGTAGTCGTACATCTTGGCGTCTTCTGCCTCGTCAGGTGTGGTCCATTCTGCAGCCTGATTAATAGTAGAGGTAAAATCACCATCGATATAGTTACGATTATCAGCCTGACGGTAGTTTCTGCGTGTAGAAGCTTGATCCAAGGGAACTTCCATCATTTTAATGCGACCAAGGCTGTCTTTATCTTCAACAAGGCCATCGGCATCACGCACCTGAGTTGTGTATACGTTTCCACGGAAAGGCCTGAATTCATTCACATCTTCATAAGAAATGGGCCTGTAGACATCCATAACCCATTCGGCTACGTTACCTGCCATATTGTACAAGCCATAATCGTTCGGCCAATAAGAATATACAGGTGCAGTAATGTCAGCAGCATCGTTCAGGTTACCGGCAACCCCCATATAGTCACCACGTCCCCTGACGTAGTTGGCTACAAATTCACCAAGGTTGCTCATACGGTCGTTACGTGACATATGACCATTCCAGGGATAGATTCTGCGTTCGATAATACGTTCATATAAGGTGTTTCCAATAAGACCCAGTGCGGCAAATTCCCATTCAGCTTCGGTCGGGAGGCGATAACGGGGCAGGAGGATACCGTCTTCCATACGGACTTTACGGGTACCTGATCCATTGGGATTCATGTCGTAGAGGTCATTTTTAACCATACCTTCATACTGTCCGGCCAGATAGGCGTCAGTTACGAAGTTTTCTTCATTCTGCTGATTGGGGTCCATTTTCAGGATGCCCTCACGGATCAGAATGTATTCATTTACACGGTCGGTACGCCATGAGCAATAATCGCTGGCCTGTACCCAGTTAATTCCAACTACAGGATAATCCCTGTAAGCAGGATGACGTAAATAATATTCAACAAAAGGTTCGTTGTATGCTAACCTTTCACGCCATACAAGGGTGTCGGGTACACTTTTCTGATAAACTTCAGGATAATCAACACCAAAAACCCTGCGGATCCAGTATAGGTATTCGCAATAGTCGAGGTTTCTGACTTCAGTCTGGTCCATATAAAAAGACGAAACTGTTACCCTGCGGGGGATGTTGTCCCATTCATATAACACATCCTGTTCTGTTCTTCCCATGGCGAATGTACCACCTTCGATCAGCACAAGGCCCGGGCCTGTTTCCTGTTGCTCGTAAGGCACTACTTCATAACCACCGTTTCTGGGGTCGTTATAGGCCCAACCGGTTGTTTGCGATACTTCCTTTTTGCAGGCTGTAAACGCGAGTATGGCAGTTGAAATTACTGCCACTGCCGCTAGGATTCTTTTAAAATTCATAGTGAATATGTATTATTTCGGTTGATTGCTGATTAGACAACATTATTAACTAAAACGACGGGCAATTTATTGCACGTGCCCTCTTATGTGGTGGGCGGCAATTGAATTGTAATGCAAAAGAGACTTCGTGTGCACCGCCGGTAGCATTGGTTAGTTTTGAAACGGTAAGGTCGTAACTGTATCCTAACTTGAACATACTGGCCTGAACACCTGCCATAATAACCACAGCATCAGCATTTTTGAAATTCTGGCGGAACCAGAGACCTCCCACAAAAGGATAACGGTTGAAATAGACTCCGTAATTCAATTGCTGGAAGTTTTGCTGTTGCATAAATAAGATGTTGGGGGAAATCGTCGGGTTTTCGTAATTTCTTCTGCGACGAACCTTCTTTACCAGGTCAAATACACCACCGGCATGGATGGTTATCCGGCGTGGAATACGGCTTTGGCTGATGAAACCTTCGTCCGGTTTGGTCAGGTGATGAACCGCAATACCGGCAAAAAACTTTTCGCTGTATCCAAGGACACCTGCTGAAAAGTCTACATTTTTTTTGGAAAGTTCGCCTGGACGTAATTCAGCAGAGTTAAAAACAAAACCATGCTGCTTCGAAATCTGATCGGGGAAGGTGAGTTTTTCCCAATCGAGCGATTTTTGGAAATAAGTTGCCTGTAAAGCTGCTTTCATCGAAAAATGGCGGGTAACTTCCAGACGATATGAGTACATAAAAGAAAAGGTAGTCGTATTTAAGGTGCCTTCCCCGGCACGGTCAGTATTGAACAAAAAGCCGATCCCCCCGGCCATTTTTTCAACATGCATGTCGTATGACGCATTATACGTAACGTATGTCCCTGAAATTTTGGGCCATTGGTCACGAAAGTTCAAGATTAAACGGGGACAAAGGGTGGTTCCGGCAAATGCAGGGTTCAGGTAAAGTGGGTTGGCGTAATACTGCGAGAAATGAGGATCTTGCGCCATGGCCCCTTTCACTGATATCAGCAAAATAACCATTAGAAGAATACGTGCCGTTTTTCTCATATATGTTATTGTTGTATAAATGATACGATATTTTGCGCGATTACAACTGACTGCCAAACCCCTGGCTTTCCGTGATAATACAATAATATCGTATTTCAGACGTTAATTTTTCAATTTTCCCAAGCAAAAATACTAAATCTTTTTATATTTAAGGTGGAGCAAAAGTAATATTTTTTAGCGTTTATACCTTTTTTTCTATATTTAGTTACATTTTAATCAAAATACCTGCACTCCCACATTGCAACTTTTACTTCAGATTTCGTTTCAACATACTAACTTTGCACTGAAAAACCTGAAATATGCCCCAAAATACTGAAAGTGTTAAAAAAATAGCTATATTACTGATATTTAGTTTTTTGTGTTTCGTCGTCCCTGCACAGTCAGTAATAATGAAAAATCTGAGTTGGAAATACCTGACCGGGGTAAAAGTTACACCAGAGCTGAAAAAAAATATTTTATGGTTCGATGGCGCTCTGGCGGATGAAAACACCGGCTTGCCCTTATTTGTTGAACGCTTTAAAATGCCGTCAGATGCTTCTGGTGCGGAGGCGTCAATTACCAATGCCGTTTACCAGGAACTTAATTATAATGTATTAACCGAAATTGAAAAACAATTAGCCCTGTTAAGCCAACCCTTAATTCTGACAAAAGTTGTGACGGAACAGAAAGTTCCCTATACCCTTGTTACAATTAACCCTTTCCGCCAAAACCTCACCACCGGGAAACACGAAATTCTTCAATCGTTTACGCTGAGCCTTAACTTTCAGGGAGTTAAAAAAACCGGACAGAAGTCATGGTCCTTTGTGCCCCACAGTGTTCTTGCTTCCGGAAACTGGTACAAGCTAGGGGTAGCCTTCAGTGGAATCCATAAGCTGACCTATACCGATTTGCAAACCATGGGCATAGATGTGGATAATATTGATCCCAGGAATATTGCAGTGTTTGGTCAGGGCGGTAAGCCCTTACCCGAGAACAATGCCCTGTCGCGCTACGATGACCTTTTGGAAAATGCCGTTTATGTTGCAGGGGAAAGCGATGGTCGGTTCGATCCTTCCGATTATATCCTTTTTTATGGCGAGGGTGCCACCAGCTGGAGCTATATGCAAAGTAAGTTCAGGTTCCGGCATGCGCTGAATAAATATAGTGCTACGGTATATTACTTCTTAACCGTAGGATCCAGCCCCGGAAAAAGGATAGCCACTCAGAATTCCCTTTCCGATAGTCCGGATTACTTTTGCGACCGCTATCAGGCCTATGCTTACCACGAAAACGATTCGCTCAATCTTATTAAGTCCGGACGCGAGTTTTATGGTGAAGTCTTTGACATCGATCTGAGTCATGAATTTTCTTTCCAGCTCCACGACCCGGTTCCTGGCACCAATGTTTGCCTGGTGTCGTCGGTGCTTGCCCGGAGTTTTAACGGATCCAGTCCGGGTTATTTTGATGTCTATCTGAATGGTACTAAACGTCTTGTACAGATTGTTCCGGCTGTAAGTGAATATTATACTGCAACTTTTGCCAATTTAAAAGAGGATACCGTATTGGCTCCGGCAACTTCCACATTCAATGTAAAATATGTGTTTAACAGGGGCGGTTCCAGCGCTGCTGTGGGTTGGCTGAATTCCTTTAATCTTAACTATACCGCTTACCTGAATTTTTCAGGCGGACAGTTCGGCTTTCGCGATGGTCTTTCAATAGGTAAAGGGGTGACGGAATTTTCGATGACGAATGGTGGCGGGGTGTCTGTCTGGAATGTGACTGATCCGCAGAATGTTACGCAAGTATCGGGTTCCCTTTCCGGAACCAATCTTCAGTTCCGGTTAAGGACGGACACACTTCTGGAGTTTGTTGCCCATAACGGGAGCACTTATTATACCCCGCAATTGATTGGGAAAATTGGCAATCAGGACCTACACGGGTTCGGGCAATACGATATGGTAATTATTGCGCCGGCCGAGTTCGAAAGTTATGCCTCCACCCTTGCCGACCTTCACCGTAACGATGATGGATTAGAGGTGGTGCTGGTAAGACCGGAACAAGTGTACAATGAGTTTTCTTCGGGTGCCCAGGATCCTACGGCCATCCGTTCTTTAATGAAGATGCTTTATGATCGCGCCGGTTCTGATCCGGCACTCATGCCACAATACCTTTTATTGTTTGGCGATGGTTCCTATGATAATATGAATCGTGTGGCTGATAACACAAATATTATTGTTACCTGGCAAACAGCATCTTCACTGTCACCCCCTTCCTCTTATGTAACAGATGATTATTTTGCATTTCTCGACGATAGCGAATATGGGGCTACGGATGGGAATATGGATATAGCCGTTGGGCGGTTACCGGTAAAAACAGCTGAGGAGGCTGCCATTGTGGTTGATAAGATTTTACGCTACTGCAGTAAAACAGACCTGAGTTCATCGGGGAGTACTTGCACCGGCTTTAGTTCTCAGATTTCAAATTATGCCGATTGGAGAAATGTACTTTGCTTTGTGGCCGATGATTCCGATCAGGCTGTAGAGAATTTTATCGGTGAGTCAGAAAACATTACGAACAGAATTGATACCTTGCGTCCTGAATATAATATTGAAAAAATTTATTTCGACGCATATCCCCAGGAATCAACACCGGGAGGTCAGCGATATCCTGATGTTAATGAGTTGATTAATAAGCGGGTTGAAAAAGGTGCATTGATCATCAATTACTTAGGACATGGAGGCGAAACAGGCTGGGCCCACGAAGCGGTACTTACAGTCAGCGATATTAATGGTTGGGAAAATAAGTATAATCTGCCCTTGTTTGTCACAGCAACATGCGAATTTAGCCGTTACGACGATCCCGCCCGGACTTCGGCCGGAGAGTGGGTTCTGCTAAATCCCAATGGTGGAGGAATCGCTTTATTCACCACCACCCGTTTAGCTTATACCGGTTCAAATGCTGAATTGAATATGCGTTTTTATAACTATGCTTTCGACCGCAGTTTGGGAGATTATCCAACATTGGGTCAGGTGGTTATGAATTCGAAAAATAGCTATGGATGTGCAGGGGTCATTGCTAATTTTTGTCTCTTGGGCGATCCCGCAATGCGCCTGGCTTATCCGCACAATTCAGTGGTTACCACAGCCATCAATTATCATACAACAGGCACTGGCGCTGATACCCTGCGTGCGCTGTCAAAAGTAGTGGTGAGTGGAGAGGTACACGATGAACTCGGAAATAAAATCACTACCTATAACGGCATTCTTTATCCCACGGTTTTTGATAAACGTACCACCATTACCACACTGGGTAACGATGCCGGAACCCCGCGTAATTTCACCCTTCAGAAAAATATCATTTATAAAGGAAAAGCATCCATCAATGCGGGTGAATTCAGTTTTTCATTCCTTGTGCCTAAAGATATCGCTTATCAATATGGCAATGGAAAGATGAGCTATTACGCAAGCAATGGAACGGTTGATGCCAATGGCTATTTTATGGATTTTATTATCGGGGGAACCGAAAATTCAGTTATTACTGATAAGGAGGGCCCGCAGATTGACCTCTTTCTGAATGATGAAAAATTCGTGTCAGGCGGGATTACTGACCCTGATCCGTTTTTGTTTGCTAAAATTTCTGATTCGGGTGGCGTGAATACTGTTGGCAGCGGTATCGGACATGATATCGCGGCGGTGTTGGATAACAATACGGATAAAACCATTGTGCTGAACGATTATTATGAATCTGACCTGAATACTTATCAGTCGGGCTTGGTCCGTTATCCGTTTGATGAATTAGAAGAAGGTGCTCATTTTCTTAGTCTTAAAGTCTGGGATGTGTTTAATAATTCTGCAGAGAAGAACATTGATTTTGTAGTTGCTGATAATGCAGACCTCGCACTCGACCATGTTTTGAACTATCCGAATCCTTTTACTACCTATACCGAATTCTGGTTCGAACATAATCAGCCCTGTTGCGGACTCGAGGTCCAGATTCAGATTTTCACCATTACAGGCAAGCTCATTAAAACCATTAACACCTGGGTGCAAACCACCGGTTACCGCGCTGAACCTATTCCCTGGGATGGGCTCGACGATTACGGCGACCCCATTGGAAAGGGCGTATATGTTTATAAACTTAAAGTGAGGGACAACCAGGGCGGTTACGCTGAAAAACTCGAAAAACTCGTGATTCTGAGGTAACGGATCAAGCCATAATATTGAGGAGCTTAATCTCTTATACTCACGCTTATCCAATGCAGTCATCCCGAACTCCCTGCCCGACTATGTCCGTCAGGCGGGGTTTCGGGATCCCCTTGACAGGCCTTTTCACTTGATCTGGTAACCCCTGTCACCTTACATTTTACTGCTGGCTTATTTTTACTATTTTTGTATAGAATATAGTATCCTTAATGACCCAGAAATCCTACCGAGTCCTACTTTGGTTATGCTTACTGTTTTTTGTTTGCAACACAGTTGTGGCGCAGCCAACGAAAGCTTACGCTGATCATTCCGTGTTATCGGAGGGATGGTGGTCACGATGGGCGGTATCTGAAACCGGAATTCAGCAAATTACCTATGACCAATTGGTGGCGGCTGGCGTTTCCTTGCCTTTGGAAAGCAGTAAAATAAGGGTGTTTGGAAATGGTGGTCAGGTATTGCCTGAAAATACTTCAGATTTCCGTCTTGATGACCTTGCAGAAGTTGCCTGCCAGATTGTGGATCATGGTGATGGTTTTATGAATTCCGCCAACGATTACGTTTTGTTTTATGCAACGGGTCCTGTTACCTGGACCTTCAATCCCCTGATTCAGGATTTTAAGCATCAGGTCAACTACTACAACAATAGTAGTTGTTATTTTATCAATGTTTCAGATGTTGCCGGAAAAAGAGTAGTGGCGGATACCGCTGTTACCGCAAGTGCTGACCGGCAATTATTTCACTTTCAGGATCATGTTTATCACGAAAAAGACGAATTGAATCTGCTGAAATCAGGAAAAGTCTGGTATGGCGAAAAATTCTCAGGTGCTTCAGGATATACTTTTCCTTTTTCATTTCCCAATATTTCAGATACTGATTATGTTTTTGTTAAAACCGGGCTTTCGGCGAGGTCGGGGGATACGTCATATTTTGAAGTTTCTGCTTGGGGCCAGTCAGGAAGTGTCATGATCACTAAAGTGGACGCTAACGTAAATGCCGAGTATGCGAAGTCAAGTCTGTCGGCTTTTACATTCTTACCTTTTGACGATGAGTGCGTGATCAGCATTACCTACGATCCGATTGAGACGAACTCCACAGGATGGTTGAATGATATCGAAGTCATTGCTACCCGGCTGCTACGCTTTACCGGCGGACAGTCCGGCTTCCGGAATATCCAGTCTGTCCTTCCGGGCGTAATCCAATACAATCTTAGCAATCTTAATCCGCAATGTTTTCTTTGGAATGTGACCGACCCGTGGGGTTGTAAAAGTGTACCCCTTGATGTTTCGGCCCCCGATGGCTCGTTTAAAAGATATGGTGGGTTACTTGAGGAATTTGTGCTGTTCGATGGAACCTCTTTTCTCTCGCCGGTTTTCATGGAAAATGTTCCAAATCAGGATCTTCACAATACCGGTACCCCTGATATGGTTATTGTTACCCATCCTGATTTTAAAACCCAGGCTGACCGGCTTGCCGCCTTTCATCAGTCGAATGATGGTTTGGAGGTAATGGTGGTTGAGCCACAGCGTATTTATAATGAGTTTTCTTCGGGTATGCAGGATCCTGCGGCCATACGGGATTTTCTGCGCATGATCTATGTCAGGGCAGGGGCGGATTCTATTGATGTGCCCAGGTATTTGCTGCTTTTTGGAGATGGATCCTACGATATGAAAGACAGGCTGGAACCTAATACCAATTATATTCCCACCTATCAGACCTTGAATTCTGTATTGCCCACTTCTTCTTTTGTTTCGGACGATTTTTTTGGATTGCTCGGTGATAACGAAGGCATGAATGCCAGTGGAGCGGTGGATATTGGAATCGGCCGGCTTCCGGTTTGTACTGCAGAAGAAGCCCGTGTTATGGTCGATAAAATATTACGTTATTGTAGTCCGGTTGATTTGTTGCCCCCTTCCTCACTGCCATCGGCTAACCAGATATCCAATTTTGCCGATTGGCGTAACTCGGTTACATTTCTTGCCGACGATGAGGATGGCAACCTGCATTTTCGTCAGGCTGAAACCCTGGCCAGGATTGTCGACAGTCTGACCGGATCTTTTAACTACACAAAGATATATCTCGACGCCTACCTGCAGGATGATACCCCTTTGGGCGACCGTTACCCGGGTGCGCATGATGCACTCAGGGATCGGGCGGCTAAAGGCTCACTCATTATTAATTACACCGGACATGGCGGGGAAACCGGGTTGGCGGAGGAACGGATTTTTGAAATAAGTGATGTTGCGGAATGGGAGAATTATATGAATCTTCCGGTGTTCATCACGGCAACCTGCGAATTCAGCCGTTACGATAATCCGGCAGAAACATCCGCAGGGGAACACTTGCTGTTAAGCCCTGTGGGTGGAGTTATTGCAATGCTTTCGACCACCCGTGTGGCTTATGCCCACTCTAACATGATTATGAACAGCAACCTGTTGCTGGCAGCATTTGAATCCGGCGCCAGTCAGCGTCTGGGCGATATGGTCCGAATAGGAAAAGCCAGGAGTGGCTCCGGTGTTTATATGCAAAATTTCACACTCCTTGGCGATCCGGCAATGAAACTTGCCGTGCCGGCCGAAAACGTTATGCTGGAGTCACTGAATGGGGACTCGTTGAATCCCGGGTCTGATACCATTTATGCCGGATCGCAGGTAACCCTGCAGGGTTTTATTGCTGATGCCGGTAATAACATTCTTTCCGATTTTAACGGGGAGGTTAGCTGCATCGTGTTTGATAAACCGGCGACTGTGGTTACGCTTCGCAACGATCCTGCCTCAATCATTGCACCATTTGAGGACCAGAAAAGCGTTATTTTTGAAGGACGCGCTTCTGTGGAGCAGGGGCGGTTTACCTTTATTTTTACTCTTCCGCAAGATGTTTCCTTTACGGAAGGGAATGCGCGACTGAGTTTCTATGCAAAAACCATCAATCGTGATGCCCATGGGTGCTATGATCAATTAGCGCTGGTAAATGACGGGAATGCTTTTCCGGGCGATAATCAGGGTCCGGAGATCAAATTATACATGAACGACCGGGGCTTCGTCAATGATGGAATTACCGCCTCAACCGTGAATTTTATTGGTGATCTCAGTGATGTTGATGGAATAAATTTCTTTGGTGCAGGCATTGGTCATGATATTATCATGGTACTCGATGATAATTTCGTAAACCCTGTGGTATTAAATGAATATTATGGTCCGGAGCTTAACAATTCAAGCAGGGGCAGTCTGACATTTCCGATTGAAAACCTGAACGAAGGACCACATAAAATATGGCTTCGTTGCTGGGATGTGCTGAATTATTCTTCTGAAAAGGAAATCAGCTTTATTGTGAAGGAAAACAATGAACTTTCGATGAACCATGTTAAGGTAATGCCTAATCCCTTTACGCATCTGACCACTTTCTGCTTCGACCGCAACAAAACACAGGGAAAGCAATGGGCAAGGCTGATTATCCGCACCGTTGACGGGAAAACACTTTATGAGACCGAAGAACAATTACAACCGGATGCGGGCACCAGTCTGTGTCTGCCGTGGGATGGAACCACCGGCAATGGGAGTGATGCCCCCGCAGGGTTGTATATTTACACATTAAAAATTACCGACGAAACCGGTGATGTAAAGCAATTTACCGGACTTTTATCTAAAATCGAATAGAATAGAACGGTAAGATGATACGTTATAATATAGTTGTGAAGTTCAACGGGGAGCAATAATCAAATATCTTTTTCGTTATCTTTGCACTTTTGCTAATTGACATATTTATTCTGAAGCCTATCCAAATGAAAAACAAGTTTTTAGTTTTATTTCTACTGTCAGCAATGGCTGTAAATGCCCTGGGACAGGGCTCACAAACCAGCGATTTGCTTAAAAATAAAATTAATGCTATCACTACAGCCGTCCCGTTTTTGATGATTGCTCCTGACGCCAGGGGTGGCGGTATGGGTGATGCAGGTGTGTCCTCTTCCGCTGATGCAAATTCAATGCACTGGAATCCGGCTAAGTTTGCTTTTATTGAAAAAGATTTTGGCGCAGCCGTTTCGTATAGCCCATGGTTACGCGGACTGGTTACCGATATTAATCTTGCCTACCTTGGCGGATATAAACGAATTAATGAGCGCTCTGTAGTAGCCGCATCGCTGCTGTATTTTTCGCTGGGAAACATTAATTTCACCAACGACCAGGGTCAGGATATCGGCTCGTATAAACCCAACGAATTCGCTATCGACGCTTGCTACGCGTATAAATTTACCGATAATTTCAGTGGAGGTATCGCTTTGCGCTACATCTATTCCAACCTCACCGGAGGAGTCTATGTAGGTGGTGCTGCTTCAAAAGCCGGACAGTCTGTGGCTGCCGACGTTTCTATTATGTATAACAAACCCATGGAAATTGGAAATCAGAAAGCCAATTTTGGTTTTGGAATGAACATTTCCAATATCGGCGCTAAAATTTCCTATACCGAAAACCTCGACAGGGATTTTATTCCCATCAACCTCCGCTTAGGACCCTCATTCCTCTATAATTTTGATAAGTCCAACTCGCTGGCCTTTATGATAGATTTTAATAAGTTGCTGGTTCCTACCACGCCTTCGTATCAGACCGACAGTACCGGCCGCTATGTACGCGATGCCAATGGCGACCTGGTGATTGACGAGGGTATGGATCCCAATGTGCCTGTTGTTACCGGTATGCTGCAGTCTTTCTACGATGCTCCCGGCGGATTTAACGAAGAAATTAAAGAGATCAATATTGGTTTTGGTCTGGAATACTGGTACGAGAAACAATTCAGTGTAAGGACCGGATATTTCCACGAATCATCTACCAAAGGTGCCCGTAAATATGTAACCCTCGGAGCCGGTTTGCGCTACAGCGTTTTCGGTCTCGACTTCGCTTACCTGATCCCGATCGAAACGAAGAACCCTCTTGAAAACACGCTTCGCTTTACCCTGGTCTTTGATTTTGATAAGGCAAAAGGCAATACTCCGGCTGGAGAGTAAATCATGCGCATAGGATTCGGCTTCGATACCCACGCTTTAAAAGAAAATCTTCCTTTGATGATTGGGGGTGTTAACATCCCTTTTCACAAAGGTTCTTTAGGCCATTCCGATGCTGATGTCCTTATCCACGCCATCTGCGATGCCCTTCTGGGTGCCGCCGCGCTGGGGGATATCGGACAGCATTTTCCCGATAATGATCCAAAATACAAGGGTATCGACAGTACGGTGCTGCTCAACAGTTGTTGTGCTGAAATTGCTGCTTCAGGATATAAAATTTCTAATATCGATTGTACGGTTTGTCTGGAACAGCCTAAGCTGTCTCCGTTCATTCTGGCCATACGTCAACGACTTGCAGAGGTCATGGGACTTGCGGTTGAATCCATTTCCGTGAAAGCGAAAACTTCAGAAAAATTAGGTTTTATCGGTACCGGTGAGGGACTCAGCGCTTATGCGATTGTGCTCCTGGAATCTTCCAAATAGTTTATCAGGAGGTTACTTCAGCGCTTCGGATTGTCACGGGGCGACTGCCTAATGCGTGGGCCTTGCGGGCAGTCACCCCGTGACTATTTGCAACTCACCACCGAGCTATTCCCCGAAAAACTTCTCCGAAAAATTAACCAGATGCAATTTCTTGCTGGCCCTGGTTACCGCTGTGTATAGCCATCGCAGGTATTCCTGATTGATCATTTCATCCTTGAGATATCCCTGCTCCACAAAAACATTTTCCCATTGTCCCCCCTGGCTTTTATGACAGGTGAGCGCATAGGCGAACTTAACCTGTACCGCATTGTAAAAGGGGTTTTCGCGGATTTTTTGCAGGCGCTGTGCCCGTTGTGGCAGGTCCATATAATCGAGCATTACTTCTTCAAAAAACGCATTCTGGTCTTTCTGCGGAAGTGCCGGGCCATCCAGCGTAAGCGTATCCAGCATGATCCTGATTTCGAGTTCTTTTTCTTCCGGAAAATCAACCAGCCTCACCTGAATGTCGGCAAACCTGTGGCCGTATAGTTCCATGGTCTTTTTAATCCTGAGGATTTCCATCATATCGCCGTTGGCAAGAAAGCCGGCCTTAGATTCTTCCGGCAACCAGAAGTAATTATTCCGCACACACATCAGCATATCGCCGGCATTGATTTCGGTGTCGTAACCCATGATCCGGTTGCGGACCTCATTGTTGAATAAATTGGCGCGCTTATTACTCCGGCAGATAATCAATGTGCCTTCCCTGCCGGCATTACCATAGGCTGTATGCAGATAATCTTCGAGGTCCTGGCCCTGTATGGAAACAATATCAGGAAAATCTTTAAGATGAAAAAAGGGAAATTTATGATGCTCTTGCTGTATCAGGTTTCTGATAAATGTTGCGTTGTACAGTATCCCCGAATCCTCTGCCTGCCGCACCACATCTGTTAATTCGAGGGTTTCAATATTCAGTTGAAAGGAAGCTGTAAGGTAATCCCGGTCGAGGGCGGGACTTTCCGAAAGCCCGACTGGTGGAAGCTGTGCCGTATCACCCACAAAAATTATTTTGCATTGAGTGCCCGATCTGACGTACGAAAACAAATCTTCCAGCAGGCGCGAACCTGCAAACAAATCCTGCCCCTGTCCATAATTATCATTGATCATCGAAGCTTCATCAACGATAAATACGGCATTTTTGTACTGATTTTTCTGAATAACAATCCGCAACCTCCCGTCGGAAGCGGTATTCATGAAATAGATTTTCCGGTGAATGGTATGTGCGGGATGACCGGAATATGACGACAGAACTTTAGCGGCACGGCCTGTGGGGGCCAGTAATACACTTTGCATTCCGAACTGCGGGAGCACATTTACCAGGGCACTGATGATGGTTGTTTTTCCGGTTCCGGCATAGCCTTTCAGAATGAAAAGCTGGTTGCCACTGTCCTGATGAATAAAGTGGGACAAGCGTTGTATGAGCTTTTCCTGCCCCGGCGTAGGGATATATGAAAACTGTTTTTGTATTGCCGATGCAATAGTGGTGGTGTTGACCATGGGTTAGAAGGGATACCCGATTCCAAGGTTCCACATTACTTTCATCTTATCATTTGTCTGAAAAATCCAACGGTCGCCCTCCGGCATCCTCGGGTTTTTAAGGGGTACAGCCCAGTCGATACGAACCAGAAAATATCCGAAATCAATTCTTAATCCCAGTCCGGCATCAAAAGCGATTTCTTTGTAAAATCGTTTGAATTTGAATTCCCCATTGGGATATATCTCAGTTTCTTTGCGCAGCCAGATGTTTCCGGCATCTATAAAGATCGCTCCTTTGAAGTACTTGTACATCGGGAACCGGTATTCAGCATTGAGCTCCAGGCTGATTTCCCCGATGTTGTCGGTGTTGAGGCTGTCGGGTTCATCAAATGATCCCGGACCGAGTGTGCGCAAACGCCATCCGCGCATGCTGTTGGCTCCGCCTAAATAGAAATATTTTTCAAAGGGCAGCGAATTATTCACGGTAAGAGGTATTCCATATCCAATCGCTGCGCGGGTTGCCAGGGAGTATTCGTTCCTGAAGTATTTGTAATATCTGTAATCAACATCCATTCTCAGAAACTGCGAGTATGGTATCCCCAGGAGCTCATAGGATCCGTGTTTTCCGCGTATGCCGTTGTAGGTCCAGAAAAGCAGACCCGCTACTTCAAGATTGCCCCTGAAATACATGAAGTCTACAGCTTTTCCTATCTGCTGAGTATTATATATGTAGCTATATTTGATAGATGAAATGATGTGGTCCTTATATGTATTCTGTGTGATCTTATCCGGGTAGGCTTCAATCTGAATCTGGAACAGCGAGTCAGGATAAATAATTACTGCATTCAGATCAACCGGTGTTAGTATGTGGGTCTTGGAAGGCGATTCTTTCCATTCGTAACCGAAGGATGCACGGCTGATATAGCGCGTGAACAATGATCGTTGCTGATAATTGTAGCCAACGCTGATGTTGGTTTTTGGCCGGAAGTTTTTGGAAAATTTTTCCTGCCGGACAGGCAACAGGAATTTTGGAATTTTAAGTATCAATTCTGTGCCTGCTTCTACTGTATTGAAAAAGGGGACATTTCGCAATGCGCGCTCTTCCCTCGTGGTGCTGAAGTCAATTTCAACCGCACCATTCATTTTAAAGTTCAGGATTTCTGCTCCGCGAAACAGGTTTCTGTTTTCGTAAACCACGCCTAAGGCTGTGCCCAGATTACCCCCTTTGTTCGTGATCTGCGACTCGAGCGCAATAGCCTGTACCGGTAGGCGTGAAAGGTATATGTTTACGTTCAGACGGCCATCGCCTGCACTGTCAGAAACATCATCCATTAAGAGATTCGCATACCGGTATACTTTCAGATCGAGCAACTGCCGGTGCGATTTGTCGAGGTCTTTGAAGCTGTAATAATCACCGCTGTCAATAAAGAGTTGTTGCGTGATGGTTTTCGGTTTGATCTTCAGTGTGCCATGAGAGATGAAAAAGTAAGTCTTTGGCGCCCCGCCTTTCCTGCGGTTTGGTACCTGCACTCTTAGGGTGTCGCCCGAAATCTGGTCCGTTCTGCTGGCATCATAATCCGTGTGCAGGTAGATGTTGTTGAGTATAAAACGCCGGTGGGCTAATGTCTGCATGCTGTCCGTAATACCCCCTGCTATTTTTACCGGATCAGCTATTTCAATGGTAACATCAAGCTGATGGTTGTTTAAAGCAGTGTCTATTTTAAAGCGGATAAATTCTGGCGAAAAATAATAGTAGCCCGAATTATTGAGATCGAGTGTAATCCGGTCGCGCTCTCTTGAAAGTTTATCCTCATCGTATTGGTCGCCCGATTTTATCAGTGTTTTGGATTGGTCGGAGAGAACAAACCGATACATGGTGGCATCATTGATAGAGTATTGGATATTCCGGAGAAAATAGGGCGCTGCGGGGGCAATACGGTATGTGACACGGGCTATTTTTTTCTTCTTTTTTCCCGTTTGAATTTCTTTGTCAACAGTAGAATTAAAGTACCCCTTGGTATTCAGGTACATCGAGAGTTGCTTTACCGATTGTTCGGTCAGGGCTGAGTCGAGCAATACAGGTTCTGCCCCTAATGTCCGTTTGACCCATGATTTGAATTTAGTACTCTTTCCTTTATTGTAAAGGTTGTATATCCGTACACGGATATATGTCCATAACTGTTTACGGTTTGGCTTCTGCTTGATATAACTGCTGAGTTCACCTTTTTCAACCCTGTTATTCTGAATTTCAAACTTGTTTTTTACCAGTAAATATTGCCCTTCGGTTAAATTACGGGTAGGTTTACATGCTACCATAATCACGGCAAAAAGAACAAAAATTCCGATGATGAGTGGTAGTTTTTTCAAAGGGTTCACTAGTTATATAGCCTATTCGTATCTTAAGGCATCAATGGGGTCGAGCCGGGCAGCTTTCATGGCAGGGAATATTCCGGAGATGAGACCTACGACCAGGCATAAAAACACGCCTGAAAGTATCCATAGCCATGGAATTACAAAGGGACTTCCGAGGATAAGCGACATCATGTTACCGATCAGTATTCCCAATACAATACCGACCAGACCGCCTAACTGGCCGATCATGATGGCTTCTACCAGAAACTGATCCCTGATCATTTGTTTTGTGGCGCCGATCGCTTTCCGGATACCGATTTCGCGTGTGCGTTCCGTGACCGAAACGAGCATAATGTTCATCAGCCCGATAGCCGCACCCAATAAGGTAATCAGCCCGATAATGGTGGCTGCCATCGTAACATACTGAATGTTCTCCATGAGCATTTGCGCCATGTTATCGCTCTTTTCAATTTCAAAATTATCGCCTTCACTTAAAGGGACTTTTCTTACCGACCGCATAAGTCCTTTGGCCTCACTTACCGCCACATCAACATTTTGTGCCTGCAGGGCCATTACATTAATGTTGTAGGATAAATCGGTCCCGGTAATGAACTGGCGCAAGGCCTTTAAAGGGATCAGTACCATTTTATCCCCGCTGAATCCCATGCTGCTGCCCTTTTCTTTCAGAACACCTGCAATCTTGAATTTCGCGGGACCAATGGATATGAGTTTGTCGATCGGATCCTGTCCGTTTTTAAACAGCGTTTTAACAATTTCACTCCCTACAATTGTGACGTAGGTGCCATTCTGTGTTTCAGCAATGCTGAAATTCCGGCCTGAGCTGAGGTCGTATCCGCCTGTGGTCAGATAATTCTCATCCACCCCTAAAACAGCAATGTTGGGATTGCTTTTTTCAGATTCGTACTTAACGGTTGCTGTTCCTGTACCGCGCGCTGAAAGCGATACCACTGCCGGGAAATCAAATCTTTCTTTGAAATCAACCGCTTCCTGATAACTGATATTTCGGTAGTCCACATCGGGTTGATTGGATCCACCGCCATGCATCCGCATGGCATGGTTTCGTATGCTGAAGGTGTTGGCCCCCATACGGGCAAAGTTGCTGCTGATTGAGCCTTTAATGCTCTCAATAGCCGTAAGGATTCCAACCAGTGCCATGATCCCGAAAGCAATGATAAGTATGGTCAAAACCGCACGCAGCATATGACCGCGTATGGAAGACATTGATAACCTGATGTTCTCTACTAATAAAAATGCCATGAGTTCCTCCGAAACAAAATTACATTTTTATCTTCATCCAACACACAAACAATAACGTTACATCACAATAACTTTTCCATGAAAGATAGCTCCATCTGACAGGGAAATTTGATATAAGTATAAACCCTTTGATAAACCGTCAAGCGGGATGGTGGCGCAATCCCTGGTAATAATGGCTGATTTTGATAATACACGGCATCCGGAATAATTGAATAATTCAATGTTCACCGCTCCGTTTCCGGTGACAGGAAATTGTATGTTCAATGCTTCACTGGCGGGATTCGGATATACCATGGGTACGCCGTCACCCGTCGGCTGATTTACACCGGCATATATGGTGAAATCCAGCAGGGCTACCCATTGAGCGCTGTCAATAAAGGGATTTCTATTCCCCTGCAGGCTATAGATATAATCGTTTTTAGCCATTTCATAGGCACTTGGAGGATCCTGGAAATGCCATTTTTTTAAGACGGCCTGATCCTGTCCGAAGGCAAGTCCGCTGATGATTTCAGGCAAGGCCCATTGGTTTCCCGAAACACCGTTATAGCTGGTAACCATGTAAAACATGGCACGGGCGGCATCACCTTTTACCTCATCGCGTGGCTCAAAAACGCGGTTTCCCAGGGAATCGTCACCCATTCTGCATTCTTTAAATGTGTAGGTAACGTCGGCGACTTCCCCTAAAGGGTAAAAATTTCTATAACTGTTTACCGCGTTCTGATTTACCGGTATCAGGTTGTGATAATCGCTGTATTCGGGTAAGGAGGTGAAATCAGCTTCACTGCTGGTGGGCATCCAGCTCTGACAGAAATTATGCTCACGGCTCAGGTAGGACCACGAAAAGGGGTCTGCATAAATGTAAGTGTCGTTTGAGTAGGCACATTTGACCATCTTGCGCCATTGCCCGTTTTCCACGGTGTCGCGGTACATCACGTTATTGATTAAATAATTATCATAGTCGTCGTACTCTAATCTGGTATGTGGCGAAACCAGGTTGTGCAGGGCGGTTCTTAAATCAGTTGAGGTCAGATACATGTTGTCGTAATACGTGCCGATCATGTTGGCCATTGTGTTGACCTGAGCGTTAGCCGGATTGCTGGTAAGGTAGTTTTCATAACCCGGATACCCGTTTACCGGGAATACCTTGATGAAGTAGGTTGTTCCCGCGACTACGTCTGACGGATAAAAATAAGCGGCCGGCCCGGTGTAACAAACCTGTGCATTGCCGATATAGGATCCTTTAATGTACGACTGGCCGTCAAGCGGAATCTCGGTAATGGGACTGGATTTTTTCAGCACGATGTAGCGTTCCGGAGGTGTGACGCCATCAATGAATCCCACCCTGAACTGATAGGAGGTGGTAAGCGAAATGTTGAAGTTCGCTGGTTGGCCTACAGGCTCCGTTGCACAGCAGCCTTTTATTGCCCAAAGGTTGATAATATAGGGGTCTTCATCTGCATCAGAATTATCGATACTTAAACTGGCGGTTTTGGTGCCGTCAGCGCCGGAAGCCGTATAAATAAGATCGAAGGAAGCGGAATCGCCTGCCGGAACCATAGAAGGTAAACCGCTCACGGCAAACATGGAGGCATTGGTACCGCTGATGCTCTGCCCGGTAATTCTCAGTACAGAGTCTCCTCCGTTGTTTATGATCATACAAGGGATAGTGACCAGATTGCCCGTCACTGCCGTTTGTCCGCTCTGTATGAGCTCATGATTCACTTTTACGGAGATCTCAGCTTCGGGTCCGGCCGGCTTCAGGGTGATTCTTACATCGTCAATTCCAACATTCCCTGAATTTTTATAAGAATAATAAAAACGGACATAGCGTGTTGAGGCATCTGCAATATCAATGAACGGACTTGCTCCCGTGAGGCTGGTATTGGGGATATTGGTATTATTGAAGGTTCTCATCGTGGTCCAGCTGCTTCCATCGGGTGATTGCTGTACCAGGAAAGTGCCGCCGGTAAAACTCGCGCCGCGCAGATAATACTCAACCGTATCGGGCGCATCAGCCATAAAAATGGTCAGGTAAGCCCCTGTAATTTCAAATTTCAGGGCATTGGGCGGGCTGTGATAATAGCCCGATGCAGTGTAATAACTTGCGGAATTCGTTGTCCAGAATGGGGGTGTGGTTCCCGTGGTACAATCCCAACTGGTCGGCAGAGGCGTTTGTGCGTGTAAGAAACCGGCCATCAACATCAAAATAATTCCGGCTGCTAGTTGTCTGAAAGAGTTCATGCTGGTCATTTAAAAATCTATATGATACAAATGTACGAAATTTTCACTGTGGAAAATGCTGGGTAAGGGGTCCTCGGGTCAAGCCGTATTGTTGGGGAGCGTAATCCCATATATTCATACTTATCTTATGCAGTCATCCCGGACTCCCTGCCCGACTATGTCGTTCAGGCGGGGATCCGGGATCCCCTTGACAGGCAAGGAGATGCTGAAACGCCTGTGCTGAGCGCAGTCGAAGTAAGTTCAGCATGACTGCCATATGCTATGTTATCGGACTCCTCAACTGTTCCGATTGATCCGTGTTCTCCTACCTCCACAAGTTGTTATGCTCAAAAAAAAACGGGCATTCTAAAATGCCCGTTTTTAATAGTGTTGTAGCGGATCAGCTCAGTTTTCCACTGATCTTCACGCCGTCGAGTTCCCATTTGGAAGCGCTGCCGGTGGCTACTCCGGAAGACCGGTATCTGAAAGCTACAGTAACCGTCTGGCCAATAAAGGCGCCCAGATTAACCTTGCCGCTCGAAGTCCATGTGGAAGTATAAGGGCACAAAGCTCCGGTAACTGTTGTCCAGGTTGCCGTGTTAGGATCGGTTCCTGAAACATAGTTGCTTGAGACCATAACCGTGAAAGGCTCAGCCTGTCCGGCATCTTCATCTTTCGACCATGTTCTGAATTCAACGAATGCAGAATCAAGTCCGGTGAGTGTTACAGAAGGTGCAAACAACCAGTCTTCACCAGCCACATCAGCACCGAAATTATTTCCAACCATACATTTGTAGGTAGCATCCCAGGTCCAGTTCATGTTAGAAGCAACCGAGTAAGAAGCCCAACCTGGATTGGTGGCGAATAATTCATCAACAAAAATGGTACTGTTATCAGGAACGAAATTGATAACGTCCGTAGTGTTTCTGATGGTAGCCTGAAACGCACCGCCAAAATAACCTAAAATGGCGATAACGGTTCCGGGACCGCTGGGCATAATTTCATCGGCGAAAACAGCATAGGTGCTGCTTCTTACGGTTAGTGTGCCTCCCGGGATATTCATGGTGCGGTTGGTGTTGTCTTCACCGGGGGCCACATAAGGTGATCCTGCTTCAACAAAAGAGGCTCCTTCAAAACGTACCAGCGTGCTGATCATGTCGGTGGTCAGTTCAGATCCGTTCATAATTACTCTGGGAGCGGGTGGGGTGCCCGGTAAACTGTCTTTAAAAATGTGAACAGGAATATTCACTTCAGCAATCTGTCCGATAGAGCCATTATAAATGGTTCCCAATTGGGTCAATCCATTATAATCGCCTAATATCAGCCCCTGACATTTAATATAGATTCTCTGTCCAATTTTATAATCATTGTACAGTGAAGTTTTGTTGATTTTTATTTCAATACCACTGGTTGCATCCTGAATCATCATGGTTTTGTAAATATTACCAAATTCATCATTTCCAATGACAATACCTTTAATGTAAACATTGTCATTGATGCTGTCGAGGTTACCGGCAGTATGACGGGCTTTAAGGTCAAGGATACTGATTACTGTAGCTCCTTCAGGAAGGGTGAACGTTGGGATGTCAATTGGGGGAACATCAAAATCCTCTTTTATACAGCTTGCCATAAAAACCATGGGAACGATGGCAGCGAGTACGAATATTCTTTTTAATAAATTGAAAGTTTTCATATGATTTAAAATTATATTGTTTTAGTATTAGAATCTAAGTGATGCCATCAGGAAATAGGTCCGGCCAAATGCGTTGTAATATTTTGGAGGGAATTTGCCGACATTCTTTGTTTCAAAATCAAATCGAAATTGCTCGTAAGCTGTCGTAACCAGGTTGGTATTGTTTAATACATTGGATACGCTCGCGTTGAGGTTGATAAAGTATTTGCCGAACTTCAGCGATTTTCCCAAAGAAAGATCCAGTGTAAACTGAGGATTTTCGAAGGCCTTGGTCTGTGCGGTAATGTCGTAGATCAGGGGATCTCCGGGACCCAGGTTTTCAATAGCATTGGAAGTCCTTCTGGCCGGGTAAAAATCAACATAGTTATTGGCAAATCCGTTGAGGTTTACATTCGCATACCAGTATTTAGGATGTGCGTATTTTAATCCAATAGATCCTGCGGTTTGTGGAGTGCCACTGACAAAGAAATATTTGGCGTACACAATTTCGCTGGTGTCAGCCACTGAACCATTCTCAACAGTTACGTAAGCGGTCGGGCGACTGGTATATCTGTAATTACCTAAACATCCTGCAAAAGTTGCTGATAAGGTCGGGTGAATTTTAACTTCAACGCCTAATTCAATACCCTGGTTCACCTTGTTTACACCAATCATTACATAATTTACGTAAGTCTGTAAATCGTCATGGTAGAAACTCGATACTTTATTATCATCCCAGAACATGGTTTGGAATACCGTAAGGCGGGCTTGTACTTTTGGTGTACGCATGATGTAACTCAGGTCAACACTGAAGATTTTCTTGCTTGTAACATCAGGAACAGTCTGGTTGTTGATTCGGGGTGATTGAAATACATCGCTGAATCCGGGAGCAACATTAAAGTAACCGCTATTCAATACGATGAAATGACGGCCGGTAAGTTTGTAAGTAGCGCCTGCTTTAGCAGAATAATTAAAGAAGGTGAACTTTTCTGAATCTCCGTAAGAATTTTCAGGATAACGTCCGTTCTTCATATTACCTGTTCTCCAGAATTGCGTGCTTCCAAGGTTCAACCCAAGATAAAAGTCAAGATGGCTGTAAGTGAATTCAGCCAGTCCCCATGCGCTTTCATTATTGATGTGAACATCATAATCATAACCGTACTTGTCGCCCACGCCAATTACGCGGCTGGGGTTGTTCAGGTCGTTCTGAAGCATGGTTGTATCTGAGGGGAAGTCCCTTTCAGAGAACTGATCAATATCTACCCAGTATTCACCGCCTAACAGGTCGGCAATGGTCTTGTAGTTGTGACTTGTGTATAGTCCGAGGTTCAAACCACCAGATACAAAAATATTGTTATTCACAGATTTATTAATGTGTGAGGCCACTACGAACTGTGAATGGTCGAGTATGCGTTCTTCCAGAATATATTTGGCCTGTTCGCCGCTCAGATTGCCTAACAGGTTAACCTGATAAAGGTAATCCCAGTCGATCTGGCTAACACTTTCGTCATTCTGCCATGCAGCAGCTACTAAGTTGGCAACATTGGAATCGGTCTGGTAACTGGGTAAGTAACGATAATAATCCGGACGCGGGTCAGAAGCATTGTACCAGTTCAGGGCGGTGGTTGAGGTTCTTCCGAAACTGTAACCTGCCGAAGTGGTCATGCTGGTTGTTTTATTGATGTCCCAGAAGTGCGATAACATCAGCACTGGCTCATGCGAAGTGCGTACTCTTGCAGTTCTGACTTCACCGTCCTGGTATCCCCAGTTAGGGTTATAATATTTGTTGTCGAGTAATTCATAGGCTTCACCCACTGAGGCTGATTGCATCCCTCTTTTCTGAGGAGCGCCAAAACCGGTGAAAGAAATTGAATGCTTGTCGTTAATCTTTTTTTCGACCGCCAGAAAATAAGAATAGGCTTCGTAAGGAGTGCCTTTTACATATCCGGTTTTTCCCAGACGCGTAGAGGCTGATGCCGTAACGGCCCAGCCGTTTTCCATAATGCCGGTTGAACCTGTTGCCATGGCGCGGTTGCGGTAGGTACGGTTCGTATAAGCGTAGGATACTTTAACCTGTTTACGCTGGTGCGAAGGACGTACATCAATGTCGGTAGTGCCGCCAAGGGCTCCGAAAGAAAAGCGGGTGGGGGTGAGCCCATATGAACTTTCTTTAAAGCGTGTGGCATCATTTAATCCGCCCCAATCTGAATAATTAGGCCTTCCGGTTTCAGGGTCATTTAAAACCAATCCCTGAATCAGAATCTCTGAGTATTCATTATCGTAGCCACGTGTACGGAAATATCCCGCACTCAGGGTATAACCTGCGGTCGAAACAAATACGTCATTGGTGGAATGTAACAGACCAGCAACGTTTTGATCCTTCACATCATCATCCATTTCAAGACTGGTAATAGTCCCCTCAGGGGGTACTTCAGCCACTGCGCCACTAAGTTTCAACTGAACCAGGGCAAGTGTCATGGTGGCTGCGTTCACTTCAATACTTTGGGTCATGGTTTCGTAACCGCTTATGGCGTACGAAACATCAAATTTTCCGTATCCGATACCGGTTGCAGTGTAGATCCCTTCCGCATTCGTAGTAAATTGCGAAAGGCCGATCGTGACCGAAACACCGGGCAGAGGATTGCCTGTCACATCTGTTACTGTCCCCGTCACGGAGGCCGTTTGCGCCTGTACCCCAACAATTGTCAGTAGCAGCAAACAGATGAGTGTAATTGATCTCTTCATAAGTTAAACAAAATTAGGTTAGGAATGTTATTGAGAAATAAGATTTGCCGCAGAAGTAGTTTTTTCAAACTTTCAACTTTCAACTTTCAAACTTTCAACTTTCAAACTTTGAACTTTCAAACTTTCAAACTTTCAAACTTTGAGTAAAGCACAGTGCGGGGAAAAAAGGGCTGCAAAGATATTGCTTTTAGATGGAAATTTGGCAAAAAATCCAACATTATCTAAAAATAAAGTACTTTTGGTGAAAATACTTTTGGACTATGATTACTTCTATGCACCTTCGGAAATTATGTTGTTTAATTGTTTTTGTGCTGTTGACCAGTGGTGTAAGAGCGCAGGGAACGACCTATCAGGCAGCCATTTTTGGTTTTTATAACATTGAAAATCTTTTCGATACCATCGATGATCCTAAAACGGACGATGCGGAGTTTTTACCGGCAGGGATTAATACATGGACCAGTGCAAAATATACCCTTAAACTTGAGCGTATTTCTGAGGTTATATCAAAAATCGGAAACGAAGTTGCTCCCGGGGGACCGGTAGTACTTGGGTTGTCGGAAATTGAAAATCGTGGCGTGATCGAAGATCTTATCAATACGCCCACGCTAAAACCTTTGAATTACGGAGTCGTTCACTTCAACTCACCCGACCGTCGCGGTGTTGATGTGGCATTCATTTATCAGAAAAGCCGTTTTGTGGTCGAAGGCAGCCATCCATTCAGGCTGTATACTGAGGATACCTCATTCCGCACTCGCGATCAGATTTTAATGTGGGGAAAACTCGATGGCGAAACCATTTATTTCCTGGTGAACCACTGGCCCTCCAGAAGGGGAGGTGAAGCCCGTTCCGCCCCCAAGCGTAAAGCTGCTGCCGCACTATCGCGCCATATCGCCGATTCGCTTTATGCGATGAACCCAAATGTGAAATTCATCCTGATGGGCGACCTGAACGATGACCCCACCAATGCCAGTATTACTAAAACATTAATGGCCAAAGGTAAGGTGAGTGAAATGGTGGCAGGTGATCTCTACAATCCAATGTATAAACTGTATCAGGATGGTATCGGTTCTTACGCTTACCGCGATTCATGGGATCTCTACGATCAGATTATCGTTAATTCCAATGTGGCTAAGGGCGATAGCGCATCCTATTTTTTAATGCAGGCTAAAGTCTTTAACGCCCAGTTCCTGAAACAAAAAACAGGCACCTTTGCCGGATACCCCTGGCGCACCGCAGCAGGTGGACAATACCTCGCAGGTTACAGCGACCATTTCCCGGTTTATGGAATTCTCATGAGGAAAAGAACAAAATAGGCGCAGTCTCGTCGCTTACAGGTCAAGGCCTGTCCTGAGCGGCCTGTGTGTTGGCCAACGGGTGTCGAAGGGTCAAGGTCAAGGTAAGATTCGCTTCGCTCATCGTTTTTGAAAAAACATTATAACAGAATGATAGGGAACATGCCGAATATTAAGATTTCCCACCGCCCACACTCAACCTCAAACTCAACCTCGACCTCAACCTCAACAACCCCAGACCCCAGCCCCCTCACGAACTCAACCTTCTAACTTTCTACTTTCCAACTTTCTACTTTCTACTTTCCAACTTTCTAACTTTCTACTTTCCAACTACGTTAATTAACATGAATAGTTTGATCTAAGTCATAAAATGTATTATCTTTGACCCCCAATTTTGAAATAAACGTTTTTTAACATTATTCACCTAATACTTATTCTAATGAAAAGAGTTTTTACATTGATCATCGTGGCTTTTATGCTGACAGCTTTCGGTCAGGTACAGGCACAGGTTCTTCTGACCAGCGACTTTGAAACATGGTCCGGTTCACATCATCCCCAGGGTTGGGTTGGAGTAAAGACCTCCATCGACACCACAGCGGGTATTATCAAAAATACCACTAACTTTCACGGTGGCGCAACTTCAGTACAGCTTGTTAATGCTACTACTTCTCACAAACGTTTTACAACAACAGGTCTGTCAGTTGAAACAGGTGTTTTTTATGAAATCTCCTACTGGGTTAGGGGTCATGGAAGCATCAGGTGTGGTTGCACCGACCTTACCAACTATTCAAGCTACGTTCCATCTGGCTATCACGCTATCAACTCTGGTACTTGGGCACAGTATAAAGATACCGTAGTTGGTCCCGGAACTAATTTGGCTGGTGAATTTATTTTCTCAGTACTTTCAACCGTTGCCGACCTTGACCACCTTCAGGTGGATGATGTAACCATCACCAAATTGGCGGTTACGATTCCTACCGTTTCTATTTACGATATCCAGTACACAACTGCGATTCCTGAAGACAGTCCTTACGCTGGTGACATGGTAAATACAGGTGGTATTGTTACTGCTGCAAATTCTTCTTTTTATGTGCTGCAGAGCCACGTTGGACCATGGAATGGTATCGAGATTTATGATAACACCCACGTGGTTGCCATTGGCGACAGCGTAACCCTTACAGGTATGGTTTCTGAATATAACGGCCTCACCGAAATTGGTGGTGTTTTTAATTTTGTAATCGTTAACAGTGGTAATACCCTGCCAGGACCAGATGTTGTTCCTCCTGTGGTTATTAATTCTGAAGCTTACGAATGTGTATTTGCAAAGTTGGAGAATGTTCTTTGCACCGATACTACTGCTGGTAACGGAATGTTCAGGGTTTTTGACGGAAACGATACCACATACGTGGATGATGTTTTCTATCATTTCACCGCTACCCCGGGATATCATTACGACATCACTGGAATTGGATATTACTCCTTTGGATTATATAAAATTCTGCCCCGTATGGCTTCTGATGTTGAGGTAAACTATTCTTCTGTGGAAGAAAACAACAGCATTGAAGTTGCCATGTATCCTAATCCCATTGTAAACGAACTCAACCTTTTTGTGAATGGCCAGGTTGATATGATCCGCGTTACCGATATGATCGGAAACATGGTGATATCACAAAACACCAATGGTCTGAACAATCTCACCATCGATTTCAGCGCTATCCGCACTGGAAATTATGTAGTGAGCCTGATGAAAGATGGCGAAATTGTCGCCCGTCAGATCGTTGTGAAACAGTAAGCATAGCTTTATTGAAAAAGAGGCTGACTTCCAAAAGGTCAGCCTCTTTTTTTATGGTCTCATGATAATGCAGTCATCCCGAAATGGGATCAAGCGGAAAAGTTGAGGTGTTGTTTCGATATCGTTGGGGATAGTGGGGTGTTGTCTTCAAAGGACACCACTTCATTTCTAGCTTCGAGCCAACAGCACTGCATCCCGGCTACAATTATTTTTTCTTCCCCTTCAACCTTTTGCATGAACAAAAGGTTGAGCCAAAATTCTAGTCAAAGCAATGCTATCCCCCCGCCCTCAA